>MTLE01000214.1_pt1 | contig 147749 bp, 131 predicted proteins | sample 1982461 | NCBI WGS metagenome assembly MTLE01 (sample SAMN05712605, study PRJNA340218) | biofilm metagenome | isolation source: sample SPL anode biofilm adapted to -200 mV | place: USA | collected 2012-02-03
CCAAATTCGAATATAATCAAACTACTCAATATAACTAAGCACAAAGCATTAGGATAAAAGTATGTTTGATGTCTCCAAAAATCCCATCAATATTAAGCCCCCATCAGCAGGTAAACCGGTCTTTTTTGTGGCTCTGGCTGCCTTTGTTGCTTTTATAATATTCAGCTCATACTTTACGGTGGATCAGGGTGAACGCGGTATTGTGTTACGTTTTGGCGCCTTTCAGCGTATAGCTGAGCCTGGCCTTAACTTCAAAATCCCCTTACTTGAATCAACACATACGATTAGTTTGCAGACGCAGGTGTCGCATTTCCAGTTACCTGCTTACTCGCGGGATCAACAACCAGCGACTCTCGATGTCTCAATCAACTGGCATGCACAAGAGTCAGAATTACAGAAGATCTATTCGGAATTTGGTTCTTTGCCATCGTTAGAAGCCAGAATTATCCAACCTCGTTTACCACAAGCAGTGAAAACGGTATTTGGTAGTTATGTCGCGGCCAGCTCAATTCAAAACCGGGCTAAATTAAATGCAGATATCTATGATTCCGTATCTAAAGTGCTGCAAGGCCCGATCCTAATTGAGAGTGTGCAGTTAGATAACATCGACTTCTCTGAGGCTTATGAGCAATCGGTGGAACAGCGGATGTTGGCAGAAGTGGAAGTTGCCAAGTTGCAACAAAACGCCTTACGCGAAAAAGTTCAGGCGGAAATTACCGTAACTCAGGCGAAAGCGCAGGCTGAAAGTGTGAAAGCGCAAGCTGCTGCACAAGCAGATGCAACACGGATGAAAGGTGAGGCGGAAGCTGCTGCGATTAAGGCCAAAGGGGATGCCTTACGTCAGAACCCGAATTTGGTTGAATTGATCAAAGCGGAACGTTGGAATGGTGCATTACCACAGACGATGTTGCCGAACAGTGCGGTGCCGTTTATTGATGTAAAAAATAATCCGGCCAGCGAATAATTTCTTGTTCCAGATTAAAGCCTCGCCTGATCAGCGAGGCTTTTTTGTTCGTCAAATTTGGCTTTCTGCAAATAACGCTGCGCCAATAATCCCAGCCTGGTTCAGACTATGTGCCGGTAGTACTAATGCTTTGGTGTGCAGGTAAGGCTGGAATTGCGCCATGTGTTCAGCAATACCGCCGCCAATGATGAATCGATCGGGATTAAAGACAAACTCCAAATGATTCAGATATTCATTAAATCGGGTTCCCCATTCCTGCCAGCTTAAATTTTGCTTGATCCGCACGGATTCCGCGCAATAGCGCTCAGCAATGCTGTCGCCAAACCGCACATGCCCCAATTCGGTATTCGGGTGTAGCTGACCATTCACAAATACCGCTGACCCGATGCCAGTGCCAATCGTTAGCAAAATAGTGACACCACGGTTATTTTGACCGGCACCAAAACGCATTTCAGCCATCCCAGCGGCATCGGCGTCATTCACGACGAAGCAAGGCTGGCCAGTCACTTGTGAAAACAGGGTCTGTGCATCGGTGTTGATCCAGCTGGGATCAATATTACTGGCACTGTAAGCAACGCCATGATGCACAGTTGCAGGGAAACCACAGCCAATTGGCCCAGACCACGCTAAGTCTGCGACCACTTGCGCCAGACTAATGGCTATGTTTTCCGGTGTGGCGGGTTGCGGTGTCGGAATGCGTTTATGTTCGCTGATGAGTTTGCCGCTTTGTGTTTCGATCACCGCTGCTTTTATGCCGGTACCACCAATATCGACTCCTAAAATACGCATATATCACCTTTAAGCATGTTCTGGTAAACCTTTATAAATACAACGGATCAACCGCGCATGTTTTTTATCATCAGCTATTTGTTTTGTTTGTAGTTGTTGTAAAGCCCAAGCGATATGTTCCTGCACCAGTGCAGTGGTTTCGCACTGTTTTGCTTGTAATGCCTTAATTACCTCGTCTGACACTGGGCCATTCCCCAGCGCTATCGCAATATTACGTTGCCATTTTTCAAAACCTATGCGGCGTATTGGGCTGCCCTCAGTAGTTTTGAGAAAAGTTTTTTCCTCCCACGACCACAGCGTAAGCAGTTCTGGTGTATGCAATTCGTGACGAGGAGAAAAATCGTGCTCTGCAGAGGTGACGGCATAACGATTCCACGGGCAAATCAATTGGCAATCATCACAACCATAGATACGATTGCCAATCAGCGGGCGAAACTCTTCCGGGATCGGACCATTTAACTCGATGGTCAGATAAGAGATACACCGACGAGCATCCAGCTGGTAAGGAGCTATAATCGCGCCAGTAGGGCAGATCTGCAGGCAAGCACTGCAGTTCCCGCAAGAGGGCTGGGTTGGCTCATCGATAGGTAAGGCTAAATCAATCAATAATTCGCCGAGAAAGAAAAAAGAACCAGCTTGCTGATTGATGAGCAGGGTATGTTTGCCGGTCCAGCCTACCCCCGCTTTATCAGCCAGCGGGCGTTCCATAATCGGGGCCGAGTCGACAAATGGGCGAAATTGCAGTTCACCAGTAGCGCGCTGAATACGTTCGCCGAGTTGTTTCAGTCGATTGCGTAAGACTTTGTGATAGTCGCGCCCGAGTGCGTAACGGCTGATATAGCCTTGTGTTGGGTTATCCAGAACTTCGGCAATTTTCGCCAGTGGCGGCAGATAATTCATCCGTACAGAGACCACAGAACGGGTTCCGGGTTGTAGCTCGGCGGGGCGGGCGCGCATTAAACCGTAGCGTGCCATATATTCCATTTCGCCGTGATAATTTTGCGCTAACCAGCTTTCCAATTGCGACTCTTCACTGGTTAAATCGCAGTCTGTGATCCCGACCTGATCAAAGCCTAGCTCTTGCCCCCATTGCTTGATATCGTGAGCTAACTTTTGCAAATCGAGTGTGGTCGTCATGAATCACAGCGCACCGGTTATCATCAAAGTACGCGAGAGTTTACCACAGTACAGTTGGCGTACCGAACAGATCCGCCAGATGGAACAACAGCTGATTGCCGCACAACATATCTCTATTTATCAGCTGATGTTACGTGCGGGTGAAGCGCTATTTCATACGTTGCAACTCTGCTGGCCGAAAGCCCGTCATCTCTGGATCTTTTGCGGGAAGGGCAATAACGGAGGTGACGGTTATGTGTTGGCGCGTTTGGCAAAACAAGCTGGTTATAGTGTGCAGGTTGCTGCGTTTGATGAGCCTTCTCCCGGCATTCCGGCGGAACAAGCCCGATATGATTGGTTAAAGGCGGGTGGTTCTTGCGGCTCATTACAATCACTGCATGGTCAACCCGATGTCATCATCGATGCCTTGTTAGGTATCGGTCCGTCCACGACACTGAGCGGTGATTTATTAGCGTGGATCCAGTTTATCAATCGACAAACATCACCGGTACTGGCTGTTGATATCCCAAGTGGTTTAAATGCGGATACCGGCATGCCGCTGGGCGGCGCGGTTCATGCTACGACTACGCTGACATTAGTTGGTTTGAAGCCGGGCTTGCTGACCGGCATGGCGGCTGATTTCACGGGCGAGCTTTATTTCTCTGACTTAAAAGACCGTCATAGCCAATATTGCGATACGGCTGGTGTTCGTTTGCTCGATTACAGCGCGGTATTACCGCTGTTACCATTGCGAGCTCGTACGGCGCACAAAGGTAATAACGGTAAAGTGTTACTGGCGGGTGGTGGGTTAGGCATGCCTGGTGCGATCCGTTTAGCCGGTGAAGCAGCCTTGCGGGCTGGTGCGGGTTTAGTTCGGGTATTTTGTCATCCTGATAATCAATTGTTGGTCTTTTCCGGGCGACCTGAATTGATGTTATGTCCGACTCTTACTACTGACGTGCTGGAATGGCCTGATGTGTTAGTGGCAGGCCCTGGGCTTGGTTTGGATGAATGGAGCCAACAGCAGTGGGAAAATTTCATCTCGTTTCAAGGTCGTATGGTGCTGGATGCTGACGGGTTAAACTGGTTGGCGCAATATCCGCAATCCAGAGCAAACTGGGTGTTAACTCCGCACCCAGGCGAAGCTGCCCGCTTATTACATTCTACGGTTGCTGATGTTCAATCTGATCGTTTTGCGGCTATTCAGGAATTACACCATCGCTATGGTGGCGTGGTATTATTAAAAGGATCAGGCACGCTGATCTTTGATGGCAAACAGATGGCGATTTGCACAGAAGGTAATCCGGGCATGGCCAGCGGTGGCATGGGCGATATACTTTCTGGCATTATAGCGGCCCTTTTAGCGCAAGGGCTGATGTTATTTGATGCAGCTTGTTGCGGCGCACTGCTTCATGGCAAAGCGGCGAATGAAATTGCCAGCGAACAGGGTGAGCGCGGTATGCTGGCTTCAGATTTATTCTTCTGGTTACAAAAACTGGTCAATCCTCAAAGGTATCAACATGGGAAAAACGCTGATACGAATACTCGCTGACAGTGATGCTACCGTCGCGTTAGGTGCAGAGCTTGCGCTGGCATGTCATCAATCTGCCACTATTTTTTTGCATGGTGATCTTGGTGCTGGTAAAACAACATTATCGCGTGGCTTTGTGCTCGCGTTAGGTCATCAGGGCAAAGTAAAAAGCCCAACCTATACGCTGGTTGAAGCGTATGAGTTGCCAAAATGGCAGGTTTATCATTTCGATTTGTATCGTTTAGCTGATCCGGAAGAGCTTGAGTTTATGGGGATCCGCGATTATTTTGCGCCTGACTGTTTATGTTTGATCGAGTGGCCGGAGAAAGGCATGGGTTGGCTACCAACCCCAGATCTTGAAATTACGTTGCATTATGAACATGGCGCCAGACGAGCTGAAATTGCAGCCCGTACGGACATCGGTGAAATTATTATTTCCAGATTGAATCCATCGTGAACATCAGAATTCTTCTTATTTTATTAGCTGTATTGGCGTGGCCTGCGGCGGCGAATCAGATCAAACAATTACGTATTTCTCCAACAGCGGAAAAGGTACGTATGGTGTTTGATCTGGAAAGTCAGCCGAATTACAGCTTTACCATTGATACTGGCAAAAATAGCCTGATCATCGATTTTCAGGATATTACGGGCGCGCCGTTTCCAGTTCCCCGTACTGCTGGTTGTGAAGGTTTTTTACGTAGCATTCGCCGCAATAGCCTGCCGGGTAATGTAGTGCAAGTGGAATTCGCATTGGCTAATGGCGTAAAACCGCAAATTTTCTCATTAGCGCCGCAGGCGAGCTATCGTCATCATCGTTTGGTGATTGATATTAAACCCGGCATGCTGGTGGCCAAAAATGGTGTGTCAGGTAACAACACTAGCTTTTCTAAACCAGTTGTTTCGCCAAGTAATACTGAGCCATCCGTGGCCGTTGTATCGCGCAATGACGTCGCATCTTCCGCAGTAAAGGTAAAAACGGAAATTACCCGAACACCAATATCTGCTAACGATTCAGTGACATTACAGGCGCAGCCTCCGACAGCAAAAATAGATAAAGCGGTGGCAGGCCGGGTGATACAGCTTAGTGATCTTATTTCTAAAGAGGAATTAGCTGCACCCGATTCATCGCCAGCGGCTGATGTGCCTGATGATTCACCAGACACCAGCAAAGCGGTTTTACCAAGTAGTGGTGGTGCTTTTATTGTGGCAATTGATGCGGGCCACGGCGGTAAAGATCCGGGAGCCATTGGCCCAGGAAATACATATGAAAAGACTGTTACGCTGGGTATTGCCCGTAAACTGGCAAATCTGATTAATAATCAGCCGGGTATGCGGGCAATAATGACCCGCTCACGTGACAACTTTGTCGAACTCGATGAGCGATCTGCTATCGCACGTCGTAAAAATGCCCGTTTGTTGATATCAATTCATGCGGATAGTGGCCCGAGCAACACCGTCAGAGGGGCATCGGTTTGGATTTTATCTGCCAAACGTGTTGATAAAGAGATGGATAAATTGCTGGATCAGCAAACCAAACACACTGAATTATTAGGTGGGGCAGGTAAGGTGATTGCGGAAACAGAACCTAACCCGTATCTGGCACAAACGATCCTCGATCTGTCCTGGGATAACTCCCGCAGCGAAGGCTATGACATTGGTCGTCGGGTTCTGCGCCGTATCGGCAATGTGGCTAAATTGCATAAAAAACGACCAGAACATGCCAGTTTAGCGGTATTAAAAGCGCCGGATATTCCGTCATTGCTGATTGAGACCGGGTTTATCTCCAATCCGCAGGAAGAGCGCCTGCTGGCGTCGGCGGATTATCAGTCACAACTAGCCACTGCTATTTTTAGCGGTGTCCGGGATTATTATGGCCGTAGCCTGCCAAATGCTGGTGGTACGTTCGTCAATGCACCAGCCAAAAAAAGTGGAATATCGGGTAATGCCAGTGAGTCAAATACTCACAAGCATGTGGTGAAAACAGGTGAAAGTTTATCGGGGCTTGCTGAACAATATCGTGTCAGCAAAAAAGCACTGCGTAACCGGAATAACCTTAAATCAGATAACTTGTTGATCGGACAAGTTATCATTATTCCGACTATTTGATATGCCCATTCAAATACTGCCACCTATTCTGGCGAACCAAATTGCCGCTGGTGAAGTGGTTGAACGTCCGGCATCTGTCATCAAAGAACTGGTTGAAAACAGTCTGGATGCGGGGGCCAACCGTATTGATGTCGAGTTGGAAAAAGGGGGCATTCAGCTCATTCGCATTCGTGACAACGGTAGCGGTATCCCCGGCACTGAGCTTTCGTTAGCACTTGCTCGTCATGCGACGTCAAAAGTAGCAACACTCGATGATCTTGAGCATATAGAGAGTCTTGGGTTTCGTGGAGAAGCCTTAGCCTCTATCAGCTCCGTTTCCCGTTTAACGCTGACATCCCGTACCGCAGAGCAAAGCGAAGCCTGGCAAGCTTATGCGGAAGGCCGCGAGATGGATGTCACCATTAAACCGGCGGCACATCCTATCGGTACTACCGTTGAAGTTCTGGATTTGTTTTTCAATACTCCCGCCCGTCGGCGTTTCCTGCGTAGTGAAAAAACAGAATTTGGGCATATTGATGAATTGTTACGACGTTTAGCGCTGAGTCGGTTTGATGTATCGATCAATTTAAAGCATAACGGCAAGCTACTGCGGCAATATCGTCCGGCACAGACTGAATTACTCCAAGAGCAACGCGTCGCCCAAGCTTGCGGTAATGAGTTTATGCAAGCGGCCCTTCGGGTCGATAGCGAACATCTTGGTCTGCGTTTGTACGGCTGGTTAGCACCACAGCCACTCACGAATATTGGTGAAGTTCAGTACTGTTATGTGAATGGCCGCATGATGCGCGATAAGTTGCTGAATCATGCTATTCGACAAGCTTATACTGAATACAGCGGTGCATCGTTCCAGCCTTCCTACGTGCTTTATCTGCAGCTAGATCCCCGTCAGGTGGACGTAAATGTGCATCCGTCGAAGCATGAAGTTCGTTTTCATGAAGCCCGCCAGGTCCATGACTTTATTGTGCAGGTGATTGGCCAAGCACTGCAGACTGCTTATAGCGCTGAAGCTACAAAGCCTGTTTTTTCCGGCATAGAGGAAGCGGCACCCGACTATCCGGTGACGCCTTTAAAGCCCAGTGCAACCAGCCAGCATCAATATACCGCCCCGGTTGGCGGTTATACATCACCTTCTTCTTCGCAGTTACGGTCGTACAGTGCATTATTACATGCCGAATTACCGGCGATGTCTGAGTTTCGGCATACAGAAACTGAGGGTGGTAACACTAATGATTGGCCGGTGTTACGCTTATTCCGCGAGCGGTATTTACTATCAGCACAGGATGAAACCTTAATATTGGCTGATCTGTGTGCTATTCAGCATCAACAATGGTTAATTCAATTTAGTGGCTTATTGAAAGAAGGTTTAACTTCACAGCCGTTGCTGATCCCGCAACGATTACAGATGACACAATCTGCCGATTGGTTGAACGAATATGCGCCTTGGTTGCAAAAACTCGGCCTGCGTCTGACTTCACCGAAGAGCCAGCAACTGATTATTCAGGCTGTGCCAGCAATGCTCCGACAAACGGATCTGGTTTCTACCGTGCCGGCGTTATTGCAATTATTAGATGGTTATCCCACTGTGATATCACAAGCAGACTGGCAGTCGCTTATTTCCAGCTGGCTTGCATTACCGGGTCTTATTCCGCTTCATTATTCAACGGCGTCAGCACAGTCATTGTGGCAGTGGATGCAAAACCATATCGAGAATTGGCAAATGAATACTCATCTTGTGCAGCACGTCGATATTACGAAAATTCTAGAGGTTTTTTCTCGTGACTGAACTGCAGCACCCAACAGTACTGTTTCTTATGGGGCCAACCGCATCCGGTAAAACCGCACTGGCGATTGAATTAGCAAAACGTTTGCCATGTGACATCATCAGCGTTGATTCAGCATTAGTCTATCGGGGCATGGACATTGGCACGGCCAAACCTACCGCCGAAGAGCAAGCACAAGCACCGCATCGTCTATTAGATCTTATTGAGCCGACAGAGGCCTATTCAGCCGCAGATTTTCGTCGAGATGCGTTACGAGAAATAGAGTCGATTGTGGCGCAAGGGCGTATTCCGTTGCTGGTTGGCGGAACCATGTTGTATTACAAAGCATTGCTGGAAGGGCTATCACCATTGCCTGCGGCTGATCCGCTTATCCGCCAGGCGATTGAAACTGAAGCAGCACAAATCGGCTGGGATGCTTTACATCAACAGTTGCAGCATATCGATCCCGTTTCTGCGGCACGGATTCATCAAAATGATCCACAACGATTGTCGCGTGCGCTTGAGGTATATCGCATCAGTGGCAAAACGTTAACAGAATTAACGCAGACCAAAGGCGAACAACTGCCTTATCGTACATTACAATTTGCTATTGCGCCGAGTGATCGTGAATTACTACGGCAACGTATTGCTGAGCGCTATAAATTAATGTTGTCACAAGGTTTTGAGCAAGAAGTTCGAGCGCTTTATCAGCGCGGTGATCTGAATGCGGATTTACCTTCCATTCGTTGTGTCGGATACCGACAGATGTGGGAATATCTGGACGGACAGATCAGTTATGACGAAATGGTTTACCGCGGTATTGTAGCAACCTGCCAATTAGCCAAGCGACAGATGACTTGGTTAAGGGGCTGGCAAAACGTGACATGGCTTGAAACTGGTGCACTGAATAACGCAGATATTGTTTGTCAGAGCATCACAAGCGCATGACGTCCTCTATAATATCTGCTACTTTAATATTTAACGCCTAGCTCAATTAAAACAAAACTATAAGGACAATAACATGGCTAAGGGGCAATCCTTACAAGACCCATTTTTGAACGCATTACGTCGTGAACGCGTTCCCGTGTCTATTTATCTGGTCAATGGTATTAAGCTGCAAGGACAAGTGGAATCGTTCGATCAGTTTGTGATCCTTTTGAAAAATACCGTCAGCCAGATGGTTTATAAGCACGCTATTTCTACCGTTGTTCCTGCACGTCCGGTAGCACATCACACACCAACTACTGGTGACGGCGATTCTCAGTCTGAAGAGTAGTAACCTGCATTTTCCCTGCTATTCCGGCAGGGAGATCGTTGTTAGTTACTGAGGAGTTATCTCTTGTTTGAACGCTATCAAGGCGGAGAACAGGCTATTCTGGTGCACGTCGATTTTAAGGATGAAGCTGCCAGAGAAGATTTGCGTGAGCTGGAAATGTTGGCTACGTCTGCCGGTGCAACCATTCTGGGCACTATTACTACCCGTCGTGATTCCCCACAAGCCAAGTTTTTTATCGGTACCGGTAAAGCAGATGAAATAGCCCAGGAGGTTCGCCGTTTAGAAGCCGATCTGGTTATTTTTAATCATGCATTGACGCCTGCGCAGGAACGAAATCTTGAGCGTATCTTCGAATGCCGTGTATTAGATCGCACTACGCTCATCCTCGATATATTTGCTCAGCGAGCCCGTACTCATGAAGGTAAACTTCAGGTAGAGCTAGCACAGCTGCGTCATATATCCAGTCGTCTGGTGCGTGGCTGGACCCACCTTGAGCGCCAAAAAGGCGGGATCGGCATGCGTGGGCCGGGTGAAACACAGCTGGAAACTGACCGTCGTCTGATCAGAGAAAAGATCGCCAATATTCTTGGCCGGTTAGAGAAAGTAGAAAAACAACGTGAGCAAGGGCGTCGGGCACGAGTGCGCAACGCGATCCCGGTAGTATCACTGGTTGGTTATACCAACGCGGGGAAATCGACGCTGTTTAACCGCATGACACAGTCGAAGGTGTACGCTGCCGATCAGTTATTTGCCACCCTGGATCCTACTTTGCGCCGGATTGAATTAACCAAACTTGGCCCCATAGTATTAGCCGATACGGTTGGTTTTATCCGACACTTGCCGCATGATCTGGTTGCCGCGTTCAAAGCGACATTACAAGAGACGCGCGAAGCTGATTTACAGCTACATGTGATCGATTGTGCTGATGAACGAGTACAAGATAATATCGCTCAGGTAGATGAAGTGCTGCATGAAATCGAAGCCGATGAAGTGCCGCAATTGCTGGTTTATAACAAAGTTGATTGTCTTCCCGAAGGAATACCTCGGATTGAGCGAGATGACACCGGTAAGCCGGTTGCTGTATGGTTATCGGCGCTGACCGGTGAAGGCACTGATTTACTATTATCTGTCTTGGATGAGCTATTAAGTGTTACTGTTGCTGAGTTTCAACTTAAATTACCGATATCCGCGGCTCGTTTACGTAGCCGGTTATATGAACTCAAAGCGATACAACGCGAAAACTATATTGAAGATGGTGATTGCATAGTTCAAATCCGTCTTTCAGAAATCGAATGGTTACGCCTTGTTAAACAAGAAGGTGAGAGCATTCTTAGCTTTATCGTGAAAGATTAATGTGTCAGTCGTCTTAATGTTAAAACACAATATGAAAATCAACGGAGACTCGAATGGCCTGGAATGAGCCTGGAAACAATAATGACAAAGATCGAGACCCCTGGAAAAATACAGGAAAAAGTCAGATCCCGCCTGATTTGGAAAAAATACTGAGAAGTGTCTGGGACAAACTGACCGGAACATTTGGTGGTCAGAGTCCGGCTAGCCCCGGTGGTAGTACCGGTCTTGTTGTTTTCGCCTTGTTGGCCATCGTAATTTGGATCGGTAGTGGTTTCTATACCATCGAAGAAGCCGAACGTGGCGTGGTTTTACGTTTTGGTAAATACCATGAAACAGTTGATCCAGGCTTACGCTGGAAAGTAACCTTTATTGATAAAGTGATCCCAGTTGATGTTGAGTCCGTCAAGTCGATGCCATCTTCCGGTTTCATGCTGACAGAAGATGAGAACGTTGTCCGGGTTGAGATGGATGTTCAGTACCGTGTCGTTGACCCGCGTGCATATCTATTCAGCGTTACGAATGCTGATAATAGCCTGCGTGAAGCCACTGATAGTGCTCTGCGCTACGTAGTTGGTCATACCAGTATGGATGAACTGTTGACGCGCGGACGTGAAAAGGTCCGTCAGAACACTTGGCAAGTACTGGAAGGTATCATCACTCCTTATCATATGGGGATCGCGATTGCTGACGTAAACTTCTTACCTGCACGTCCGCCGGAAGAAGTAAAAGATGCATTCGATGACGCTATCTCTGCACAGGAAGATGAACAACGTTTCATTCGTGAAGCAGAAGCATATGCGCGTGAAACAGAGCCGAAAGCCCGTGGTCAGGTTAAGCGCCTTGAAGAAGAATCTTTGGGGTATAAAGAGCAAGTGGTATTAAAAGCCACTGGTGAAGTAGCTCGTTTTAACCAGTTGTTACCGCAATATATTGCTGCTCCTGAACTGACTCGTGAGCGTTTATATCTGGATACTATGGAAGAGTTGTATCAGAACACAAACAAAGTGCTGATTGATGTTCCGAAGGGAAATAACAACGTGATTTATCTCCCTTTAGATAAAATGAACAGTAATCAGACTAATAGCAGAAAAGAAAATGTACCACCCACTCTGTCTTCCACGACTGATACGACAGTGAATAATACACAGTCAACAGTACCAACAGAGAGTGATGCTGGTGCTGACAGCGTAGATAGTGCGCCGATACGCGACAGCAGCCGTACGAGCGGGAGATACTAATGAAAAACTATATTCTTATTGGTCTGGCCGCCGCTGGTCTGTTGATTTCATCGTCCATTTTTGTCATTGATGAAAGTCAACGCGGTATTGTTGTGCAGTTTGGTAAAGTGATCCGTGAAGGCGACAATGATATTCCTAAGGTCTATGAACCAGGTTTGCATTGGAAATGGCCGTTTATTGATGATGTGCGTAAACTAGATGCTCGGATCCAGACCTTGGATGGTCAGGCGGATCGTTTTGTTACCTCCGAGAAAAAAGATTTGATCATTGATTCTTACGTTAAATGGCGTATCGAAGATTTTGCTAAATTTTATCTGGCGACCGGTGGTGGTAGCCGTGCACAAGCGGAATCTTTACTGAAACGGAAAATCAATAATGGTCTGCGCTCTGAAATTGGTAGCCGTACCATTAAAGACATCGTTTCCGGTGAGCGAACTGAAGTCATGGAAGATGCATTGCGTCAAATGGCTCGCTCTTCAGAATTGGGTATCAAGGTTGTTGACGTTCGGATTAAGCAGATTAACTTGCCGCTGGAAGTCTCTAACTCTATATACCAACGTATGCGTGCAGAACGTAACTCGGTAGCGCGTGAGCATCGCTCACAAGGCAGAGAAAAGGCGGAAATTCTACGTGCTAACATTGATCGTCGCGTGACAGTCATGCTGGCAGAAGCTCAGCGTAAATCCCGTCAGGCTAAGGGCGAAGGTGATGCTGAAGCTGCACGAATTTATGCGGAAACCTATAAGCAGAATCCGGAGCTATTTTCATTCTTACGTAGTCTGGATGCTTATAAAAATAGCTTCAAAAGTGGTAAAGACTATATGGTGCTGAGTACCGATAATGAGTTCTTTAAATATCTGAAAAGCCCACAGCAACCGATGACAAAATAACCCGCTATACAGTAGGTTAGACAAGAAGAGGGCATCAGCCCTCTTCTTGTATGGAAATTTCTTAGCTAAACAGGCCACAAGGGCATTTCTGCGCTGCTCAAATTTTGTTAGAATCCTTTTTTAACCACTCTTCAGACAGAAAAAAATGGGTCAAAGCGTCGTTATCTTGGGCACCCAATGGGGTGACGAAGGAAAGGGTAAAATTGTCGATCTGTTGACTGACAAAGCCCAATTCGTAGTGCGTTATCAGGGAGGACACAACGCCGGTCATACCCTGGTTATCGATGGTAAAAAAACTGTTCTGCATCTGATCCCGTCTGGTATTTTGCGCGACAACTGCAAATGTATCATCGGTAATGGTGTTGTTCTTGCTCCTGATGCTCTGTTAAAAGAGATGAATGAGCTTGAAGCTAGCGGTTATCCTGTTCGTGAGCGCTTGTACTTAAGTGAAGCATGTCCACTTATCCTGCCTTATCATGTTGCTTTAGATAAAGCACGTGAATTGGCTCGCGGTAGCAAAGCGATTGGTACTACTGGGCGTGGTATCGGTCCGGCATACGAAGATAAAGTGGCTCGTCGCGGTCTGCGTGTTGGCGATCTGTTTAACATGGATACGTTTGCTGAAAAGCTGAAAGAAGTTATGACTTATCATAACTTCCAGCTGACACAGTTCTATGGTGTTGAAGCAGTATCTTATGATGATGTTCTGGCAGCAGTAAAAGAATATGCATCATTGTTGATCTCTATGGTCGTTGATGTGACTGAAATGTTGGATCAGGCACGTAAACGTGGCGACAAGATCATGTTCGAAGGCGCACAAGGTACGCTGTTGGACATCGATCATGGCACTTATCCGTATGTAACCTCGTCTAATACCACTGCAGGTGGTGTTGCAACTGGTTCTGGCTTCGGTCCGCGTTTCGTTGATTATGTTCTGGGTATTGCTAAAGCTTACACGACACGTGTTGGCGGTGGTCCATTCCCGACAGAACTGTTTGATGATATTGGTGAGCGCTTGTGTGCTAAAGGTCATGAATACGGTGCGACTACTGGTCGTAAACGTCGTTGTGGCTGGTTTGATGCTGTTGCGATGAAACGTGCAATTCAGGTCAATTCTATTTCCGGTTTCTGCCTGACAAAACTGGATGTATTGGATGGTTTGGATGAAGTTAAAATCTGCATCGGTTATAAAGGTGCAGATGGTACTGTACGTGATGTTCCACCAATGGCTGCAGATGATTATGAGCTGGTCACACCGGTTTATGAAACGATGCCTGGCTGGACTGAAAATACGTTCGGTGCGAAGAGCATTGCCGAATTACCGCAAGCTGCAATCAATTACATTAAACGTATTGAAGCAATCACGGGTACACCGGTTGATATTATTTCTACTGGCCCAGATCGTGATGAAACGATGATTTTGCGTCATCCGTTTGCTGATTAATATATTGATGCTGAAAACAAAAACGCCAGACAGTGTCTGGCGTTTTTTTATGGACGGTTGTTAGGGTAAACGGTCTCTTAACTGAGCTGCAATTGTACTTAAGACTGGCGGCGAACAGCTAAATCAGCTAATACCTGCAATGCGGTTTTGTACGGTGAGTCAGGTAAGACGGTCAACGCATCAATCGCTTTCTGCGCTTCTTGCTCAGCCCGGCTGGTGGTGTATTCGAGCGCTTTAGTTTGCGTCAGAATATCCAGAATTTCATCCAGATGCTCCATTCCGTCACGCTCTGTAATGGCTTGCGCTATCCGTTTACTTTGCTCTGGTGTGCCCTGTCTCATCGCATGGATTAGCGGCAATGTTGGTTTACCTTCCGCAAGATCATCGCCCACATTTTTGCCCATGGTCTGGCTACTGGAAGAGTAGTCCATTACATCATCAATTAACTGAAATGCAGTGCCCAGATATTTACCGTAATCGCGTAAAGCCAGCTCTATATGCGCAGGTTGATTAGCCAGTATTGCAGCACAATGAGTCGCGGCTTCAAACAGCTTAGCCGTTTTACAGTAAATGACCTGCAGATAATTATCTTCGGTAGTAGATGGGTCGTTACAATTCATTAATTGCATGACTTCACCCTCTGCAATCAGGTTGGTCGCATCAGAGAGCAATTGCATAACCTGCATATTACCAAGCTCAACCATCATCTGAAAGGCGCGGGTGTGTAGGAAATCACCGACCAGTACACTGGCGGCATTACCAAACAATTGGTTGGCAGTATCACGGCCACGGCGTAATGCAGATTCATCGACGACATCATCATGTAACAACGTGGCGGTATGAATGAATTCGATAATAGTCGCCAGACGGATGTGTGCGTCGCCCTGATAATCAATTGCTCTGGCTGCAAGTACCGCCAGTAAAGGACGAACACGTTTACCGCCACCACTGATAATGTAATAGGCGAGCTGATTAACCAAAGCGACATCCGATTGCAGTCGTTGATAAATCAGCTGATTTACCGCTTGCATATCGTCATCGGCGAGAGTGCGGATAACTTGTTGATCCATGGGCGTTCTAAAATGCTCTCGGGCTAGCGTGCAGGCTAAAGATTGTCGCTAATTCTACATGAAACAAACCTCAAGTGCAGTCCTTGGGCTGTATTCATCCGCACTATGATGCGAAATTACACAAGATAGTGATTTGCTTATTGCGTAATGGGTGCAACTTGCGTAAAATCCGCGGCCATTGTCATTAGGTTTAAGTGCATCGGCGTTTTAAGCAAAACAGAATACGCCGTTATGCCGAATTCGGAGTTTTAAACATGTACGCGGTTATCCTAAGTGGTGGAAAACAGCATCGTGTAGCTGAAGGTCAGGTTTTGCGCCTGGAAAAACTGGAAGCTGCAACTGGTGCGGCCGTTGAATTTGATAAAGTGTTGATGGTTACTAATGGCGACGACGTTAAAGTTGGCGCACCTTATGTAGCTGGCGGCAAAGTTGTTGCTGAAGTTGTTGCGCACGGTCGCGGTGATAAAGTTCACATCGTGAAATTCCGTCGTCGTAAGCATCATCGTAAACAAGCTGGCCATCGTCAGTGGTTCACTGAAGTGAAAATCACTGCTATCAACGCGTAATTCAGGAGAGTTTTTAAATGGCACATAAGAAAGCTGGCGGTTCCTCGCGCAACGGCCGTGACTCTGAAAGCAAACGCCTGGGTGTTAAACGTTTCGGTGGTGAAAGCGTACTGGCAGGTAGCATCATCGTTCGTCAACGTGGCACCAAGTTCCATGCTGGTGTGAACGTAGGTTGTGGTAAAGACCACACTCTGTTCGCAACTGCAACTGGTACTATCAAGTTTGAAATTAAAGGTCCTAACAACCGTAAATATGTCAGCATCGTAGCTGAATAATTTTTGCGTTGTAAGACACAAGCCCTGCCGTAATGGCGGGGCTTTGTTATTTGCGGCATTTAAACACAGCGTAATATCGATTTCTGCGCAAGCCTGACCTCCGTCTGTTCTCTGTGAATATCATTATGGGGTAGGGTTTGTTCTCAAGGGAATAGCTGTAATGTGACCAACAATGGTTGGTTATTCTCTATAATGTAACAGGAAGCAAACAGGGGAGCCTGACGTCATGAAATTTGTCGATGAAGTCCTGGTCCGGGTTGAAGCCGGTGACGGTGGTAATGGTTGCGTTAGCTTCCGTCGTGAAAAATATGTACCTAATGGTGGTCCGGATGGTGGTGATGGTGGCGACGGCGGTGATGTTTACTTGCTGGCCGACAATAACCTGAACACACTGATTGACTATCGTTTTGAGCGTTTCCATATGGCAGAACGTGGCGAAAATGGCCGCGGTGCAAATTGTACTGGTGCGCGTGGTAAGGATCTGGTGTTAACGGTACCGGTGGGTACGCGTGCTACTGATGAAGATACTGGCGAAGTGCTGGGTGATCTGACTAAACATGGTGATCGCATGCTGATCGCCAAAGGTGGATTCCATGGCTTGGGTAATACCCGTTTCAAAAGCTCAGTAAACCGTGCACCGCGTCAGAAAACCATGGGTACGAAAGGTGAACAACGCAACCTGAAAATGGAACTGCTGTTGCTGGCAGATGTGGGTATGTTGGGTTTACCGAATGCGGGTAAATCAACTTTCATTCGTGCTGTTTCTGCCGCGCGTCCAAAAGTGGCCGATTATCCGTTTACCACTTTGGTACCAAACTTAGGTGTGGTACGTGTTGGTACCCAGCGTTCTTTTGTGATCGCTGATATTCCCGGCCTTATTGAAGGTGCGGCCGAAGGCGCTGGCTTGGGTATTCGTTTCCTGAAACATTTGGAACGTTGCCGCGTATTATTGCATCTGGTCGATGTCTGCCCGGTTGATGAATCTGATCCGGCTGAAAATGCTAAAGTCATTATTCATGAGTTGGAAAAGTACAGTCCTAAACTGGCATCCAAACCGCGCTGGTTAGTATTTAACAAAATGGATCTGATGCTGGAAGAAGAGGCTGAAGAAGTCATTAAGCGTGTCATGGAAGCGCTGGAATGGGAAGGCGAAGTATTCCGCATTTCTGCGATTAACAAAGAAGGTACAGCACCGATTTGTTATAAGATCGCTGAGTATCTGGAGTCTCTACCTAAAGAGGAAGAGCAAAAAATTACTGCGCCAGAACCGGTTGAGTTTATGTGGGATGATTACCATAAGAAACAACTGGCACAGGTTGTTGTTGAAGAGAATGATGACTTCGATGACGATTGGGATGAAGACGACGACGACGGCGTTGAAATTATCTACACGCGTGAATAGTATTAATCCCTCTGCAAAGAGGGATTTTTTTATACTGTTAATTCCATTATTAGCACTATGTTTCCTCTCCGGACTGTGAGTCTGGTTTCCTTACTTGTGATCAGACGATTCAGAGTTTGATCCGGCGCATTACTATGGTGACTGACCTCGAGCATGCATAAAAAACTGATTCGTGGCGATATAAGAAAATGATATAACTAACGCTGTCTATATTTAACTATGCAATATAAAAGGCAGGAATCAGGGTATGCAGGAGCAAGGAGTGCTGTTGTCCCGGGAAGAACAAACTAAGATAACCCGGGTGCTGGTGAGAACGGCACAGATGCTGGCTCAGTGTGGTGCTGAAAGTCGCTTGATTGAACAAACAACATGTCGTGTTGGCGCTGCGTTGGGTGTTGAAAGTGTTGAAATGGCTATTTCCCCTAGTGCTGTTGTTTTAACAACACTGAATCATGGTTCTTGTATTACTACGACACGGCGGATACATGAACTGGGTATTAACATGCATGTTCTGTGTGCTATCCAACGGATATGTATTCTGAGTGAAAAACGTTTGCTGACTACGGCAGATGATGTTGATAAACATTTAACTGAGATTAAACCATTCCGTTATAACCGCTGGTTAGTGGTTTGTATGGTTGGTTTATCATGTGGCTCATTTAGTTTGTTATTTGGCGGTGACTGGCCAGTATTTTTTATAACCTGCATAGCATCGGCTGTGGGGATGTTCGTTCGTCAGGAAATTGCGCATCGACATTTTAGCCCGCTGATTAATTTTGCTACGACTGCATTTATTGCTACGTCAATTGCCAGTATGGCAACGGTATATCAGTGGGGGAAACAGCCTTATCTGGCCATGGCGGCTTGTGTGTTATTGCTGGTGCCAGGTTTCCCGTTAGTTAATGCCTTGTTCGATATGGTGAAAGGATATTTTAATATGGGTCTGGCTCGTTGGGGCACGGCGACGCTGTTGACCTTGAGCGCCACCGCCGGAATTGTATTGGCAATGAAATTAACCGGCGTATGGGGATGGAATCCATAATGGAATTGTTACGGGCAATCGTATTTGATGCTTTTTGGTCCGCAATTCCAGCAGTTGGTTTTGCGATGATTTTTGCGGTACCGCCCCGGATGCTGAAGTATTGTGCTGCAGGCGGTGCTTTGGCACACAGTTTCCGCATGCTGCAGATACATTTTGGTATGCCGATTGAATGGGCGACATTTATTACCACGACCCTGATTGGGTTAATTTTTGTTTATGTTTCTCGCCGCTTGCTGGCGCCACGCCCTGTTTTTACCGTTGCGAGTATCATTCCGATGATCCCCGGTAAATTTGCATTTAACACAATTATTGCCGTGTTGAGCATGAACAGTAGTGGTGTAACAGAGAAGTTATTGCAGGCGAGCATTGAGAATGGTTTGAAAACACTGTTTATCCTGTTTGCTCTTTGCTTCGGGCTGGCAGTACCCTCTTTATTTATTTATCGAAACAGGCCGATTGTATAACGCTATGTTGATCTCTTTAATTGTTGCTATGGCGGAAAATCGCGTTATTGGCCGAGGCAATCAGATGCCTTGGCATTTACCGGCTGATTTACGGCATTTCAAAGGTGTGACTTTAGGTAAACCGGTGATCATGGGGCGCAAGACTTTTGAATCGATCGGTCGGCCCTTACCGGGGCGTCGGAATGTGGTTGTCAGTCGCAATGCCGAATGGTCTGCAGAAGGCGTAGAATGTGCGGGCTCTTTGGATGCTGCACTGGCGTTGGTACACGATGCCGCAGAAGTGATGGTCATCGGTGGTGGTCAGTTATATCAGGAAGCGCTACCGTTGGCACAGCGCCTGTATCTGACACACATTAAGTTGTCGGTGACGGATGCTGATACCTGGTTTCCTGATTATTCGCAATATCAGTGGCAGCTACAGGCAGAAGAGTTGCATGATCCTGATGAGAAAAACCCTTATCACTATCGGTTTGAAACATTAGAGCGCGGTATTTAAACAGCACAGTACAACACATGTAAGAAGACCCGGTAATGCCGGGTCTTCTTTATTTATTCACCGCTGGAGTAAACCGGGCAGTTCAGACTGAACATGGCATTATCTTCCCAACGCCATAACGTCAATTGGTTACCCCAGACACACCCAGTGTCCAGAGCCTTGATCTTCGGTAATGGACATTTTCCCATCAACGCAGCCCAGTGCCCAAACACCAGATGCGGTTCGTCGGCATCGGCTTTACGCACTTCAAACCAGGGGGCCAGCTGCGGGGGGTTATCGGCAGGCGACTCTTTACATTTGAATTCCAGACTTCCGTCATGGCGGCAAAAGCGCATACGGGTGAAACTATTGATGATATAGCGCCAGCGTGGCAAGCCAGTCAGGCGTGGATCCCAGTGTGATGGCTCTTCACCATACATATGACCGAGTAACCAGGTGCCTTGATCACTCCGTAGTAAGGTTTCCACTTCGCGTGCGCAATGCCGTGCGGTTGCCAGATCCCACTGTGGTGATAATCCTGCGTGAGTCATCATCACGGGTAAAGTGGGGTGTTCTGCCATAATGGGACGGTTTTGTAACCAACTCATTAGTTCATGTCGATCGGGTGCGGTGAGAATGTTCTCGGTCTTATCTTTTTTCTTTGGATGGGCATGGCCGGCAGCGACAGCCAGTAAGTTCAAATCATGATTACCCAATACGGTGGTGGCGCGATCGCCTAAGCTGTAAACAAAACGTAATACGTCTAATGATTGCGGCCCGCGGGCAACCAGATCGCCGGTCAGCCAAAGCTCATCCTGTTGGGCATCAAATTGTGCCAGATCCAGCAGTTGCTGCAGCTCAGAGTAACATCCCTGAACGTCGCCAACAAAATAGGTTGCCATACTTCAACACACTCTACTTAGCAGGTTATAAGAGGTTATCCCGCGTTGACCACGGGATAATGAATGCTTTTAGTTAATCAGGTGAGGAATAGCCAGTGCAAACGGGGGAATGGTTACCTCAAATAACTGTTCATTGTGTTTGTTCTGAAACGTATAACTCCCGCGCATACAGCCAAAGGGTGTTTTGAGCAGAATACTGCTCTGATAGGTGTAGGATTGACCAGTCGAGATGACAGGCTGTTGTCCGACCACGCCTTGCCCTTGTACTTCGGTATGCTGGTCGTTTGCATCACTGATCAGCCAGTGACGATCCATCAACTGCACATCGTTGCCAGAATGGTTAGTAATGGTAATTTCATAACCAAAGGCATACTGAGCATCGTCCGGATCAGATTGCTCGGCAAGATAAAAGGGACGCGGTGTGATCTGTATGCCTGGCATAGTGCATCCTCAGCGGTGAGTTGTCAGCCAGTTAGCAATACTGACAAATTGTGCCAACGTCAAGTTTTCTGGTCGCAGGTTTGGATCAATGTTGATCTCTTCCAACTGTTCTGCCGTGATAAAACTACGGAAGCTGTTGCGGATGGTTTTACGACGCTGACCAAAGCCTTCCTGACACACGCGCTGTAGATCCGCAACATCCAGCGCTTCATAAGGACGTTTTGGCCATGGAGCGAGACGTACCACTGCAGAGTTGACTTTCGGTGCCGGTTTAAACGCGTGCGGGCCAACTTCCAATACCGGTGACACTTGGCAGTAGTATTGTGTCATCACTGTCAGACGGCCATAGTCTTTGCTGTTGGGGCCTGCAGCCAGACGTTCTACCACCTCTTTTTGCAGCATGAAATACATATCAGTGATGTGCTGCGTTTTTTCCAGCAGATGGAAAATCAGAGGTGTTGAAATGTTGTAAGGCAGATTGCCGAAGATACGCAATGGCCGACCGGGTTGTGCCAATTCGTCGAAGTTAAATTTCATCGCATCAGCTTCATGCACGATCAATTTATCTTTCAGGCGCGGGTGTTCACGCAGACGAGCGGCCAAGTCACGGTCGAGCTCAACGACATGCATTTTATCAACCTGATCACTAACAGGTTCAGTTAACGCGCCAAGGCCGGGGCCGATCTCAACCAGCACGTCATCCTGACGTGGTGCTATTGCTGAGACAATTGCGTCAATCGTGTACTGATCGTGCAGAAAGTTTTGGCCAAAACGTTTACGTGCGCGGTGACCGAGGTGAACATTGTCGTTAATCATTGTTTATGAGATACCATTGAAATCGCTTGATGTAATGCGGTTAGTAGACTGCCATTATGGCTTTTTCCACTGCCCGCTAATTCGAGGGCGGTGCCGTGATCAACCGAGGTACGAATAAACGGTAACCCCAGTGTGATATTGACAGCACGGCCAAAGCCTTTGTATTTGAGGACGGGTAGCCCTTGGTCGTGATACATCGCCAGTACGGCGTCTGCGCGTTGCAGATATTTATCCTGAAACAGGGTATCAGCAGGTAACGGGCCTTCCAGTGAGTAACCTTTACTGCGCAATGTGGCCAATACTGGTTCAATCACGTCTATTTCTTCTCGCCCCATGTGGCCGCCTTCACCAGCATGTGGATTTAATCCACACACCAGAATATGTGGTGCTGCGATACCAAATTGCGTTTGCAGATCGTGCTGCAAAATATCGATGGTTCGCGTTAAGCTTTCGGCGGTAATAGCGTCGGCAACATCGCGCAGGGGGAGGTGAGTTGTCGCGAGTGCAACCCGCAAGCCTTCGGTAGCCAGCATCATGACAACCTGCTCAACGCCTGCTTGTTCCGCAAAAAACTCGGTATGACCACTAAATGGCACCCCGGCTTCATTGATAACACCTTTATGTACTGGACCCGTTACCAGTGCGGAAAATTCTCCGCTCAGGCAGCCTTCTGCAGCACGCTGTAAGGTTGCCAATACATAATGGCCGTTGCGTTTATCTAATTGCCCCGCACTCACAGGCACAGACAGTGTGATCGGACATACCGTCAAAACCCCTTGTGGCTGTGCTTGAGCTGGTTGGCTGGCATCATATTGACGAAGCGTGATCTGTTTTCCTAAGGCGGCTGCGCGTTGTTGCAACAGCGCGGGATCTGCCATGATCACCAGTTCGACCGGCCATGCCTGCTCAGTTAGTGTCAGCACCAGATCAGGGCCGATACCAGCGGGTTCACCGGGCGTAATGACAATACGGGGGATCAGACTCATCAGTTGGTGCTCCCGTCCATTATCTGGATAAACGCTTCATCACGCAGTTCATCAATCCAGGTTTGCGCTTCTTCCGCAAACCGGCGGTTATAGATCAGTTGATAAGCGCGGTTTTCCAGCGCTTCCGGGGTATTCGCCAGACTGCGGCGCTCTTCTACCTGAACAATGTGCCAGCCATGCACGGTTTTGAATGGTTGACTGATTTGGTTGAGCGGTAATGTTTTCACCATATCGCGAAATTCCGGCACATACATATCCGGGTTAGCCCAACCCAGCTCACCGCCTTTTGTCGCTGAACCGGGGTCATCAGAATATTTCTCTGCCAGCTTCGCAAAAGACGCTTTACCGGATTGGATATCACGCAGGAACCCTTTCAGCATTTGCTCTGCTTTTTCATCACTGAGAATGACCGAAGTTTTGATCAGAATATGGCGTGCATTGGCTTCCTGTAGTTCAATGGCTTGTTGTCCCTGCATATCTTTGACGTGGATGATGTGCAAGCCGGCCCCGGAACGTAATGGCCCGATAAATTGACCTTTATGTGCATTGCTGACGGCCTCGGCCATCAGTGATGGCATCTCTTCCACCGTCAGCCAGCCCCAGTCACCGCCATCCAGTGCTTTATTATCCGCACTTTCGGCCACAGCAGCCTGATGGAAATCAGCGCCTTTTTTCAGTTGTTGCAGCAGCTGTTTTGCTTTTTCGGCAACGCGTTCTTGCTCTGCGCGATCAGCATCGGACGGCAAGCTCAGCAGAATATGTTCGATATGAAATCGCTGCCCTTTACTGCCTTGTTCACTGATCAGCTTAGCCAGTTGTTTGACTTCCTGATCGGTGATATTGATCCGCTGGCGTAATTGGTTACGGCGCACTTCTGAGATCAGCATCTCTTTGCGTACTGTTTCACGAAATTCGGCAGGGGTTAAACCTTCACGCACCGCTTGAGCCTGCATGCTGGCGACAGATTGACCTTTTTCAGCCGCCACTGAAGCTAGTGCTTGATCCAGTTGTGTATCACCGATCCGCAAGCCCTGACGTTCTGCTTGCTGTAGGATCAAACTGTCTTCAATCAGACGATCCAATACCTGTTTATGTAACTGGTGGTACGGTGGCAGGCTTTGATGTTGTTCAGCGGCATCAGTTTGCACTTTCTGTATCAGACGATCCAATTCGCTTTGCAGCACCACATCTTTATTCACAATCGCAATCACATGATCCAGTGATTGTGCGGCAGCCTGAGCGTATAACGGCAGGGCGAACAACACGCCAGCCAGTAACCATTTCGGTGAAAGTTGTTTTAACTGCATGAAAGATACCTTGCTTAATCGTTCAGGTTAAATGGTCGGGAATAAGGTAATAATCGGGTATTCAGATTGTATTTCGGCCCGTTGCCGACACTGCCCAATCCTTTAAACTCAAATTGTAAACCGTATGAGGTTTCAGGTTTAGCCGTTAATGTAGTGTTATCCGGTGCATTGTGCCGTTCAAAGGTAAAATTCACCGCCCAGCAGCAGGAATCATAACGAGCACCCAGCAGATTATCGATATTCTTGCCTGTTTGTGTATCGCGGTAATGTGCACCAATCAATTGCCAGTCACGGTTAATCGGTAATTTCAGCACGGCACCAGCCTGGCTGATATCCCGGCGATCGTCAGAGGCGGTATCTACCACATAATTTTCTTTGCTGACAAAACGGTAATTGAGCTGAGTAGTGTATTTTTGTTGTTGATATTCCACCGCACCATTACCGGATGAGACTTTCTTGGTCTGGGTGTTGTATTCAACACCGGTATGGGTGTACCAGTCATCGGTTGGGTGTGCATCGGCTCGTAGTGACAGTAGTGAACGTGAGTTGGTTTGCTTGGTATCGTTAGGTAACAATGTGACCTGTGGGGCCACCAAATCATAAGACTGACCAAGCGTAAAACGCAGTCTTTCGGTGTTTTCACTATCAAACAGCCGCGTCGTCGCACCGTAGCTGACACGGTTGGCATCGCTGATGCGATCTAAGCCGGCAAAACGACGATCACTGAACAGGTTGTAGTAATCAGATTGCATGTTGGTTGTGTCATACAGACCAATGTTGTTCTGATTTTTATACGGGATGTATAAATACTGAACTTCGGGTTCCAGTGTCTGGGTAAATGGCTGGTCATTGAATGAGGTTTTGCGATCAAAGCTCATTCCACCATGCACCCGTGCCTCAGGCAATACACGGCTCACATTGGATTCAAGACCATTCATACCCAACGTGCTGCTGAAATACGATGACATATCATCAGGAATATCCTGCTGATAATACGTCGCCATCAATTTGCCTTCCGCTTCCAATGAATAACCGGGGGCTTGTACTATCGGTACCGAAATGGCTGGTTCAGCATGCAGGCGTTGCCCGGTATAGGCTTTGTATTGCTCAGAGCGATTACCAAAATTTGAGGCTTCAGAGTTAAAGCTGAAACTGTATTTATCCGCGGTGTAATACTGATTATAGCTGAGCTGCGGTAACAACTGATGTGGTGCCGGAGTGTTAGGCAGCAGGATCTGATAATCACGGATCTCAGTAGTCAGATTCCAGTCTTTTTGGTAGTAACCAGCCGTCGTTGACTGCAATAACTGGTTATCAACAATCTGACCTACCGGCGGATTTAGCTCATTAAAATAGTTGTAATCGTTGGCATCAACACGGGTGTAATCCAGATTCCAGCGTAGATCGCCGTTTTGAAAACTGGAACCATGCCGGATATTCGCCAACCAGCGTGGATTTAATTCATCGTTGCTGACTTTGCGGTCGTTTGCCATGTATTCGGTATAAATGGTACCGCTATGCCCGGGTTCAGGCATATAACGATATTCAATCTGCTCCATGGTGCCACGCTCTGACATCACGCGAGGTGTCAGCGTCATGTCGTAATTCGGAGCGATGTTCCAATAATAAGGGGTACTGACATCAAAGCCATTCGTGGAACTATTGGAGAACGTCGGGTAAAGCAGGCCTGATTTACGCTCATCTTTTACCGGAAAGGTAATGTAAGGTGTATAAAATACCGGTACGTTTTTTAGCCATAGTGTGGCGTTCCACGCTTCGCCAAATACTTCTTCCTGATTGACGTTCACTTCGCTGGCACTCAGCCACCAGCTTTCTTGCCCCACTGGGCAAGTGGTAAAGCGCGCTTTATTCAGTGTCAGTTCTTTCTTCTGGTTATCCAGATGGATTTTTTCAGCTTCACCTCGGGCTGGTGAACCGTGGAGCTGATAAGTTGCATTATCAATCTGCGACTCTTTGGTATCCAGATTGGTCGTCAGCTGATCCTGACTTTTAAGGGTTACTTGACCATCGCGATAGAAAATATTGCCATGCGCCAGCACTTGACGGCTGACCTGATCCAGCTCGGTATAATCGGAACTAAAGTATTTGTTACCTTGATTGACCTCAACGCCACCTTCATAGATGGCTTTACCATTTTGTGTGGCGTTCAGCTGGTCAGCAGAGACCTCAACCGGTGTTGTTCGGCTGTATTCCGTTGTGCTTGCAGCTGGAACGTCGCTGTAGCAACGTTCGTCGAAGGCGCCGGCGCGGAGATTGTGTGGCACATTGACACTGTTTTCTGCTGCCTGACTTGGGTGTGGTGCGAATGCGAGCCCGGCAGAGACAGAAAAAAGAGCCACAGTAATAGCGTTGATGCGAAACACCATTGGTAATCAGATCCCCTGGCAACTGACGAAGCACTTGAAGCCTTTCGGCGGTTGTGCTTTCACGGTCATTCTTTTATGGTAGCAGGCTATGATAAAGCATTATTCCGATAACGGCTAACACCGAGTAAGAGCCTGCCAGCATGATGACGCAACGCCATGCCCAACTACAGCGATGGGCACAACAAATTGAACAAAATCCTGACTTAACTTTACGTCTGATTTCCGGTGACGCCAGTTTTCGTAAATATTATCGTGCCGCTAATCGGATTTGGGTGGATGCGCCACCGGAAACGGAAAAAAATCGTGAGTTCATCGATAACGCACAAGCTTTACAGCGCACAAACATCGCGGCACCGGTCGTGCATCATTCCAACCTGCAACAAGGTTTTTTGTGTGTTTCTGATTTAGGCGATGACTCATTATTAACTCGTCTCAATGATGAGTCGGTTTCTGCATGGTATCGGAAAGCGTTGCAGTTATTGCCACAGCTAACCAACATCAAGCTTGAGTTACCGTTTTTTGATGCTGAATTTATGGCGCGGGAAAACAGCATTTTTCCGGAGTGGTTGTTGGAAAAACACTTACAGCTCACCCTTTCGGTTGCTGAGAAAGAGTTATTGGCGGAGACCTTTGCATTACTGGCTGCCAATAATCTGCAGCAGCCGCAAGTGGTCATGCACCGTGATTTTCACAGCCGCAATCTGATGGTATTAGCGGATGAGTCACTGGCCGTGATCGACTTTCAGGATATGGTGCTCGGCCCATTGACCTATGATGCTGTTTCGCTGCTGAAAGATTGTTACTGTCGCTGGCCTGATACCGTCATAGAGCAAGGGGTGGCGCAGGCTTATCAGCTGTACAACGAGTCAGGAATTTTATCAGATGTGACTTACCCTCAGTTCGTGCAATGGCTGGATCTGACTGGTATGCAGCGTCATCTGAAAGCGGCGGGGATCTTTACCCGTTTGTATCATCGCGATGGTAAATCCGGTTATCTGAAGGATATTCCGCGCACGCTCGGTTATGTGCGTGATGTTGCAGCGCGTTATCCACAACTGGCAACTTTTGCTGCTTGGTTAGCACAGCGCGTGTTACCTGCATTTGAGATGGATTCTGCATCATGAAGGCGATGATCCTGGCTGCCGGGCGTGGTGAACGGATGCGACCGTTAACTGATCATCTGCCGAAACCGTTGCTGGTGGCGGGCGGCAAGCCACTGATCCAGCATCATATTGAAAAACTGAAACTCGCTGGTATTACGCAATTAGTCATTAATCATGCTTGGCTTGGGCAAAAACTGGTCGATTATCTGGGTAGCGGTGAGCAATTTGGCGTTGAGATCAGTTGGTCTGCCGAAGGAGCTGCCGGGCTGGAAACTGCTGGCGGTATTCGTCAGGCCTTGCCGTTACTGGGTGATGAGCCCTTTTTAGTGCTTAATGGTGATATCTGGTTAGATACCGACTACAGCCAATTTAGCTCGCAACATTTGGCAGACAGCGATCATGCCCATCTTTGGTTAGTAGATAATCCGCCACAGCACCCGCAGGGTGATTTTAGTTTGCACGATGATAGGGTGGAAGATTGCCCCGGCTTGACCTTTAGTGGTATCGGTATTTATCGCCCGCAATGCTTCTTACCGCTGGAGCCCGGTGTGCATAAGCTGGCGCCAATCTTGCGCCAATGGATGGCTACCCAGCAAGTGGCCGGGTCTCATCTCAATGCGGATTGGCGGGATATTGGCACACCAGAGCGGTTGTGCCAGTTAGATAAAGATTTACAGCGAGGTTCGCATGCCGGTTAAAGGCAAAATTATCGGTTTTCTGGTGGGGTTGTGGATCCTGAATATTCCTGGCGCATTGCTCGGTTTGTGGATCGGTCATATCTACGATCAAGGCTTACAAGCGCAGCGCAGAGGTGGTTTTGGCCGCTGGCGCACACCAACCCGTGAAGAGCAGGCGTTGTTTTTGCACACGGCGTTTGCGGTGATGGGCAATATCGCGAAAGCGGCGGGGCGGGTCACGGAACAGCAAATTCAAGTCGCCACCTTGTTTATGGATCGCATGGGGCTGAATGGCGAGTTACGTCGTGAAGCGCAGGATTCTTTCCGTCAGGGCAAAGAGGCAGAATACGATCTGGAAGGTTCTTTGGCTCTGTTTCGTCGTTCCTGTCGCGGCCGTCCTGATCTGTTGCGGGTGTTTCTGGATATGCAGTTACAGGCGGCGTTTGCGAACGGCGCGCTGCATGCGTCTTCACGTCAGCGCTTACTGGAAGTGGCCGAGTTGCTGGGCTTTTCTCGTTGGGAGCTGGAACAGTTACTGGCGATGGCGGAAGCGGGCTTTAACTTTTCGCATCAGGGGCAACAGCAGCAACGCCATTCTTCATCCGGTGCAGGGCAACAGCAAATGCCGGGCCGGGATCGCCTGAGGGATGCCTATGCCATTTTGGGGGTGTCAGCGGATGTCTCCGATGCTGATGCCAAGAAAGCGTATCGTAAGCAGATGTCGCAACATCATCCGGATAAGTTAGCGGCCAAAGGCTTACCACCAGAGATGATGAATATGGCGAAAGAGAAAGCGCAGGAAATTCAGCAAGCGTGGGAGTTGATTAAACAAGCGCGGGGCTTACGTTAATATACCCTTCCCACTTGAAGTTGCAGCGGCGTTGGCTGCGTTCATTCGCCCCAATCACATAGTTTATCTATGCTCATGGGGCCTCATTCACTTGCCGCCTACCTGCAACTCCAAGTTGTTTGGGTATAACACTCACTTCCAACCGAGCGTCGTCAGCCAGCCTTTGATGCGCTCGGGACTATCGGCTAAGTCATTAATGGTTTGTTGCCGCCAGTTGAGTTTAGTCGCGCGTTTCACTGCGATTTGGCGCTGTTGTGCGGCTTGTGTCAGCCAGTTACTACGTTCTGCCTGATACAGATCTAACACGGGTAACATACTGCTACTGAGCTGCGTTGCCTGGAGCAGATTTGCTTGTTTATCGGGATAAAACGCATTCAACAAGATAACTGCATCCGGTTTGTTGATCTTATCTGCATTCAGTAACTGCCCCAACCAGACGGCGCTGCTGCCTTGCGCCAGTAATAGCCGATGACCACCCGATGCATTCAGATTTTCATCCACACTGGCTAAGCGGCTACTCCACCGTTCCAGCTGTTTGTTAATGGCTTCCTGTTGTTTTTCATCGCCGGGATTTATTGTTTGTTGTTGTGGCGTAGGCAGCAGGATCACACAGTCAAAGCCTTGCCGGCTCAATGCTTGTGACAGCGGTAGCAGCGAGGCAGTTTGCTGCCATTCCGGCAGAAAAATGGCAATGCCAGCCTGATAAGATTGTTCACTCTTATGCAGTAATACCCAATCCTGACCGAATTGACGGGCATCAGGGTGTTGCTGCCAGTCTTGCTGTTGGGCCAGATATTCTGGATCTTGTGCAGTTGCTTCTGCAGCAGAAGCTGCTGGTTCAGTTGGTGTGGCTGAAGACGCGGCACTCGTCGTGTCAGTCACACCAGATATTGCGGGATCACCCGCCGGCACCACCTCATTGGCGGCAGCTTGGGTTTCGGTGGTTGGAGATGCAGATGCGGCACCAGAAGTTGTTTCTGCCGCCAGTAGCAATGATGACCACAGAACACAGCAACAGACCAGCCAGCGCATCATGATATTGCTCTCTTAATGATAATAGGTTCTAAGTTGGAAACGGTGCCGGTGCTTCAAATTGCATCGGTTCACCGGTAACCGGATGATAAAAACTGAGCATAGCAGCATGTAACTGTAAATGCGGCACCAGCTCTTGCGCCTCTTTCGGTGCATAGAGGTGATCACCCAAAATTGGGTGCCCCAACTCTTTCATATGCACACGTAACTGGTGTGAACGCCCGGTATAAGGCGTGAGTTTCATCAATGTACGATCCGCTTCGACACGAATACGTTCCCAATGTGTTTGTGCGGAACGGCCATTCACATAATCGACGCGTTGCAGCGGGCGGTTTTCCCAATCGACACATAATGGCAGGTCGATATCGCCTTCGGTGCCTTCCACTTGGCCATACACCCAAGCGTAATAAAATTTGCCGGTTTTGCGTTCCTGAAACTGCTTACCCAGAATACCGGTCGCTTTGGAATATTTCGCCATCAGGATCACACCTGAGGTGCTCATATCCAGACGATGTACGCTGCCGGCTTCCGGGCAACGCTGACGCACGCGCCATGCAATGCTGTCAGCATGTTCAATCGCTTTTCCCGGCACACTGAGCAGGCCACTTGGTTTATTCATCACAATAATGTGCTCATCCTCGTACAGGATATCGAGATAAGGCTCCATCGGTGGGTTGTAAACAAAGGTGCTCATGTGGTTTCCGTGAATTCAGATGATAAAAAGGGTGCCAGAAGCTGACACCCTGAGTGTGGCTATTGTGCCGTAAATTACTGGTTAGTGACTACTACAAAGCGGATCGCATCTAATTTAAGCTGTGTTTTATCCATCAGATGATTCAGCTCTTGCCGCAGTTCACGCAAATGCTCCAGTTCACTGTCACGCACCGATGGGTTGATGGCTTTCAGCTGTTCCATACGCGTTAGCTCGGCAGTCAGCGTGTGTTGCATGGTATGGCGTGCATCGGCGACAATTTGCTCCATGCGTGGATGTGCCACTTGTTCTGCTTTGCCTATCATCTCATGGATCACTGCCTGCGACGTTGACACCAGTTTACTGGCCAACTGGCGGTTGATTGGCATCAACTGACGGTGGAACTGCTCGAAGTTCACCTGTTCACCGACGTTGTTGCCGTTTTTATCCAGCAGCAGACGGATCGGCGTTGGTGGCAGGAAGCGGTACAACTGTGGATGACTGGCAGATTCAGCAACGAAGATCAGCTCGAGGAAAATCGTGCCGGCAGGCATTTTGCTGTTTTTCAGCAGCGATACTGCGGTGGAGCCAATTTCGGATGCCAGCACCAGATCGATACCACCCCGGATCATCGGGTGATCCCAAGTCAGGAAGCTCAAGTCTTCACGGCTTAAGGCCACATCACGTTCAAACGTCACGGTGACGCCATCTTCCGGCAGGCCGGGGAAGCTTGGGATCAGCATGTGATCAGTCGGCGTCAGCACAACGGCCTGTTCGCCACGATCATCCTGCGCGATACCGATGTCATCAAACAGATGCAGCGCAAAGGCGACCAGACTGGTGTCATCGTCTTCTTCTTCCAATTGCTCGACCAGTTGCTGGGCATGTTTACCACCGCTGGATTGGATCTCCAGCAGACGGTCACGGCCTTGTTCCAGCTTGGCTTTCAGCTCATCGTGCAGCGCACGAGTCTGTTGCAGCAGCGGGGTCATGGCATCGTCACTGCTCTGGTTATCCGCCAGCAGCGTGAACAACTGATCTTGTACCTGATCAAACACGACACGACCAGTCGGGCAGGTGTGCTCGAAAGCATCTAACCCTTCGTGATACCAGCGGATCAGTGTGCGTTGTGGGGTTTCTTCTAAGTAAGGCACGTGGATCTGCACCACGTTTTTCTGACCGATACGATCGAGACGACCGATACGCTGTTCCAGCAGGTCAGGGTTGAGTGGCAGATCGAATAGCACCAGATGACGAGCGAACTGGAAGTTACGACCTTCTGAGCCGATTTCAGAACACAGCATCACCTGCGCGCCACCATCCTGATCAGCAAAATAGGCCGCCGATTTATCACGTTCCAGCAGGCTCATGCCTTCGTGGAACACAGTGCAACGCACGCCTTCGCGGGTACGCAGGGTGTTTTCCAGCGTTAGTGCGGAAGCGGCTTCAGAGCAGATCACCAGAATTTTTTCATGGCGTTCAGTTTTGATCAGGTTCAGCAACCAATCGACGCGCGGATCAAATTGTGTCCACGACGCGTTATCACCTTCAAACTGACCAAAGATTTTTTCCGGATAGAGATAACGTTTGGCTTTCGCCAGTGCATCACCGGTGTTACCGCCCATCATCCCCATTACACGGATAGCAGTTTTATACTGATCAGGCAATGGCATTGGGTAGGCGTGCAGTTCACGTACTGGGAAACCAGCACTCGCAGCACGAGTGTTACGGAACAAGATACGGCCGGTACCGTGACGATCAAGTAGGTCTTTCAGCACCTCTTCACGGTATTCGTCTGCCTGCAGTTGCGAAGCATCTAATTCCGGCAACAAACCTTGTAACACAGCGAGTTGTTCGGCATTCAGTGCATCACCATTCAGCAATGGCTGGGCAGCATCGGCGATCTGGCCGTAGGCTTGTTCTTCAGTAACAAACGCCTCGTAATCATAGAAACGCTCTGGGTCGAGCAGGCGCAGACGAGCAAAGTGGCTGGCATGACCTAACTGATCGGGGGTCGCGGTCAGCAGCAAGACCCCTGGGATCTCTTCGGCTAACGCTTCCACCACCTGATATTCACGGCTTGGCGCGTCTTCGCTCCACACCAAATGGTGGGCTTCATCGACCACCAGCAGATCCCACTCGCATTCGAGCACTTGTTCAAAGCGGACTTTTTTCTTGCGCAGCCAGTCTAAGCTGCACAAAACAAATTGTTCGGTTTCAAACGGATTGACCGCATCATGTTCAGATTCGACACAACGCTCTTCATCAAACAGTGAGAACATTAGGTTGAAGCGGCGCAGCATTTCCACCAGCCACTGATATTGCAGTGAATCTGGCACCAGGATCAAAACACGTTTCGCACGACCGGACAGCAGTTGCTGGTGGATGATCATGCCGGCTTCAATAGTTTTACCCAAACCGACTTCATCGGCCAATAATACGCGTGGCGCATGACGATGACCGACTTCACGGGCGATATGCAACTGATGCGGGATCAAGCTGACACGGCCACTGGCCAAACCTCGGGTCGGATTACGACGACGGGCATGCTGGTGGGTCAGCGCTTCATAACGCAGCGCAAAACGGGAATGACGGTCGATTTGGCCGGCAAACAGACGGTCTTGCGGTTTATTGAATTTGATGAAGTTATTCAGCATAACTTCACGCAGTGCGACTTCTGCACCATCATCCACCCGGGTGCCGTGATAGGTCAGCAGACCATCAGTCTCTTCCACGGCACGGACATCCAGTTGCCATTCTTCATGACTAGTTATGCGGTCGCCTTCATTAAAACGGACACGAGTGACGGGCGCACTTTCGCGGGCATACAAACGCTGTTCGCCATTAGCGGGGAACAATAGGGTGATCATACGACCCTCTATTGCTACCACGGTACCTAATCCAAGATCAGTTTCGGTATCACTGATCCAGCGTTGGCCTAGTGCAAAGGACATCTACAACTCCACAGGTATCAAAAAATAAGTATTCGAAAGCAACTGCTACGCAGCTTAAGCGAAGGTCGGGTGTGCCGACCTGAAAAAGGGGCGCTATATTACCTGAAGCGCAATCTTGGGTCATCCGCTATCAAGTAAAGTTTTTGTGAGGGGATGAATGAGAGAATAGTCGAAAAATCGCTCAACCATTTGATCATATTGTCAGTAGTCGTTGCCAAAAAAGATTGGTTTGGTTACTCTGCACATTCAGCCCGAGCGGGCGTAGTTCAATGGCAGAACTTCTGCTTCCCAAGCAGATAGCGTGGGTTCGATTCCCATCGCCCGCTCCAAATTTCTTAAATTCCCTGATTTGCTCCTGCCATTCATTTTTAATGATTCAGACGTAACTTGTTTCAGAAAAGGTAAATATTATTTCTGTATTAACAAAACGTTGCTAATCTGTTGCAGATAAGAATGACTAACTACTAATCGGCGAGGAACGGATGCCATTACTGCTGGGTAGTTTACGGGGCAAGTTTGTGTTGCTGATGGCGATGGCTTATATCGTCACGATTGCATTGACTTTGCTGGCGTTTAATAGCGTCAGTAGCAGTATCACACGCACGCTGGGTGTACGTTTCGCTGAGAAACAGGTGCTGTATGAACAAGCCCGGATCCGAGCGCCAATACTGAAAGAGATCGCGTTATCGCGGAAATTATCCGATTCGCCGGTGTTACAGGCATGGGCGCAAAATGAGTCGGACGCTACCTTAAAAGCGCAGGCTTTGCTGGAGCTGGAAAGTTTCCGTCAGTATTTTCAGGACGGTAGTTTTTTCTTTGTCATTGATAGCTCCCGTCACTATTACTACAACGATCATCAAAAACAATACAGTGGTAAAGAGCTGAGATTCACGCTTGATCCGCAAACGCCGCACGATCAGTGGTATTTCCTTTCCCGTACCCGTAATGAAACGTACTCACTCAATGTGGATCATGACGTGGCGCTAGATGTGACCAAAGTCTGGATCAATACACAGATCCGCACCAAGGACGGCCGCTATCTTGGCATGGCTGGCACCGGCATGGATCTCACGGCGTTTGTGCATGAGTTTATTAAGAACGGGCATGACGGCGTTACCAATATTTTAATCGATGACAGTGCCGCTATTCAGGCGCATCCCAATTGGGAATACATTGATTTAAATAGTCAGGCGAAAGATGCCAAGGTGCGTTTCACCTTATTCAATCTGCTGTCTGTGCCGCAAGATCGTGTGGCGTTGCAAACCGCAATAACAGAACTGCAGGCGGCACCTGAGCAAGTCAAAACCCTGTTTCTGACGTTAGACGGGCATGTTCAACTGGTCGGGCTGGCTTATTTGCCGGAAATGCACTGGCTGAATGTCACTGTGATGGATCTGGATAAACTGATTGGTGCCCAGATTTTTTCATCGTTACTACTGGTTCTGGTGTTGGCGTTGTTTGTGTGTCTGCTGATTGTTACCTGGATCTTGCAAACGCTGGTGTTAAAACGGTTAGACCCGCTGGATAGTGCCGCACGTCAGGTGGCGGCCGGTAACTATTCTGCGCAGTTAACGGATAAGCGGAATGATGAAATCGGCCGGTTAGCTGTTGGGTTTAATCGCATGGCGGAGACTATTCGTGACAATACCAGTTTACTGGAAGAACGGGTGCAGCAACGAACCGAAGAGTTGCATAGTGCTAATCTGCAACTGGAACAGAAAAACAAACAGATCCTGGATTCGATCCGTTATGCTCGCATGATCCAAAGTGCCATTTTGCCGCGTTATGATTTGCTGAGTCATTATCTGGCGGAACACATGGTGATCTGGCTGCCGCGTGATGTGGTGGGCGGCGATTTTTATTTTCTGCAACCCGATGATGATAGTTGTTACATCGGTGTTGTCGATTGTACCGGCCATGGTATTCCGGGCGCTTTCATGAGTATGACGGCGAATGCGGTGATCCGTCAGGTGTTGACCGGTTCACGCGATAAACCATTATCAGATTTACTGCTGTCGATTGATGAACAACTACGGCTGACGTTACAGCACAGCCCTGACTCTGTGGGGCTGGATTATGGCCTCGATATCGGCTTGTGTCGTTTGTCGGCAGCGGAAGTCGAATATGCCGGTTGTGGTGTTGACCTCTATCTGTCGGGTGCCGGCGAAGTGCAGCGGCTGTCTTCCGCCCGTAGAGGGTTGGGTTATAAACGCCGTACTCGCCGCGATAAACCGATCACAACTTATCGGTTGCCATTGACCGCAGACAGCCGTTGTTATCTGGTTAGTGATGGATTATTGGATCAATCCGGTGAACCGAATGGTTATGGTTTTGGCCGTCAACGTTTCCAGCAACTCTTGTTGCAATGGCAGTCATTATCATTGACTGAACAACAAGTTAAGTTAGTCGAAGAGTTGGCTCGTTATCAGGGAGACTTCCCTCAACGGGATGATATTACTGTATTTGGTTTCGCTATTTCACCGTTATCGCGAGGGAGCGTTTAGATGCAGCAGATTAATCTATGGTCGTTACATCGTCAGTTTGAAGAAGCTAATATTCAGATCTGTTTTAATGGCCCATTGACGCACAGTATTATTGAAGAACTGGGTATGGCGGTGCGTCGTTATCTGGAAAATGAAACCCCGGGCACTGAAAAAATGATGGATATCTTTTCAGTTTACATCGAACAGACACAAAACGTGCGTAATTATGCGCGCAAGAAGCAATCAGCAGAAACGCCCGCGCTTTACAATACAATCACGCTGACCATTGGTCGGCAGGGTGAACAGTATGTGGTGGTGTCGGGTAACGTGATCGATTTGGCGGATGTATCACCGCTGGTTGCCAAAATCGAGCAACTGCGGACATTGGATGCTGCCGGACTCAAAGCGTTGTATAAAGAGCAACGCCGGAAACCACTGACTGATGAGGCCAGTGGCGCAGGGTTAGGGCTCATTGATATGGCAAGGAAGACCAGCCAGCCGCTGGAATATCAGGTTCAACCTATCAATGATAAGACTGCATTTTTCACTTTACAGGCAGTAGTGTGAGGCTTTTTTGATGGATCATTTATTTATTTCGGCAACCACTTCATCTCCTGCTGTCAGTTTTAATGCGGAGACGGGAGTGTTGCAAATCACGGGCGAAAGCTATCCGGAAAACACCTTTGAGTTTTATCATCCGATTATTCGTTGGGTAAAAGAGTATCTGAAAACGACCGTCGACAAAGTCGCTCTGCAATTGGAAATGCCTTATCTCAACACTGGCAGTATTAAATGTTTAATGGATATCTTCGATCTGCTGGAAGATGCACATGAGAACGGCCAAACTGTAGAAGTGATTTGGCGTTATCATCCGGGTAACCCGAGAGCGCAGGATACTGCGGAAGAATTCAGTGAAGATCTGACTTTCCCATTTTTAATTGAGGCTGTTGCTTGTGAGTAATCATACCGATGAACATGAGATGCAGATGCGCTTGTCTGTGTTGGCGCAGCAGTATGGTGAACACCCGTTATTTGCGGAATTACAGCACTTAACGCAGCAATATCATCGCCTTGAGCGCCGCCTGAACAAGGTTGCCCGCATTGGCGATATGATGCAGTCGCAGATCATGGAGTTGAATCAAAAACTGGAACAGAAAGCGAGCAGCGATGCGCTGACCGGCTTGTTAAATCGAACCGGAGCTTATCAGCGTATTAATGCGGTAGCTTCTTATTTGGTTCGGGAACAGCAGCCTTTTGCATTGTTGTTGTTAGATCTCGATTATTTCAAACAGATCAATGACAGTTTTGGTCATCAGACCGGCGATCGCATTTTGATCGAACTGGCCACCGAACTGCAGCGTAATTTACGCGGCTATGATTGCTGTGCCCGTTGGGGCGGTGAAGAATTTTTAGTCGTGTTGCCGGATTCATCGCAAGAGTCGATGTTGTCGGTTGCCCAAAAAATATCGCAAGGCATTCGCCAATTACCGATGCCTGCTGAAGGAAATCAGCATTTAACGGCTAGTATTGGGTGTTATCTGTGTATACAGCCAGAAGCGATCGATGACAGTATTCGCAAAGCGGATTTAGCCATGTATCAAGCGAAAGCCCAAGGGCGAAACCAATTGGTTGTTTATGAACCAGCCTTCGAAAAAACAAGAGTTGTTCTTTAAAGCGGACTCTGATAGATTAGCGGCCGTCTTATCGACCGGTTTGTAACAGTCTGATGTTACAGTGTTTTCACTCTGACCGGTATGCCATGCGGGCATCGTATAATGGCTATTACCTCAGCCTTCCAAGCTGATGATGCGGGTTCGATTCCCGCTGCCCGCTCCAATTTCCTCGTCATTTTCTTCCTGTTTATTTCTGTTTTTCTTTGTTTTTAACTAGTCGTTACTTTCTGGCCAGCGCTCTTTTATTTCAACAATTTCAGGCAGATGTTCTAGGAATAACGGGATCAACGCTGGGTCAAAATGCTGTCCAGCTTCTTGTTTCAGATAACTCACGGCATCACTGACTGTCCAGGCCTTCTTATAGGGGCGGGCGGTGGTCAGGGCATCAAAAACGTCAGCGACGGCCACAATTCGCCCTTCAATGGGGATATCTTCGCCTTCCAGTTGATAGGGATAACCAGTACCGTTCCATTTTTCATGATGTGTTAAGGCCATCAGATGCGCCATGCGCAGTAATCCGGAGGAGTGATGGCCGATGATTTCAGCTCCGATTTCAGGGTGTTTACGCATGATCACCCACTCTTCTTCGGTAAATTTGCCCGGTTTTTTCAGCACACTGTCTGGCACGCCAATTTTCCCAATGTCATGCATCGGGGCGGCATTCAGCACATCATCAGCATAGGTTTGAGAAAAGCCAGCCGCCAGCGCAATGATGCGTGAATAGTGGCTCATGCGTATGACATGACGACCTGTTTCATTATCTTTGTATTCTGCGGCCATCCCCAGACGCTGCACGATCTGCAGGCGAGTTTCTTTTAATTCATTGATGCTGACTAATGCCAGATGCGTTCTGATCCGGGCGCGGACGACTAACGGGCTGACCGGTTTGGTAATGTAATCGACAGCACCGGCGTCAAAGCCCTGCGCCTCATCCACATCTTCTGCCAATGCAGTGACAAAAATGACCGGGATGTTCATGGTGAGCGGGTTTTGTTTTAGCCGCCGACAGACATCGTGGCCGCTGAGGTAGGGCATCATCACATCGAGCAAGATCAACGCGGGTTGTTCTTTGGTCGCTAATTCCAGCGCTTTGATTCCATCTTTGGCAAATAATAGGCGGTATTCTTCCTGCAAAATTTGCCGTAACACTTGCAGGTTTAACGGCTCATCATCTACCAGTAATAAAACCGGCCGGGTATCTATCATCATGCGTTGGTCCCTTTGGTTTGGTAAGGCTGATATAGTCGTTCTAATGCCTGTAATGCCTCATCAAATTCAAAACTATCTAATGCGTTACGTAAGGTTATCCACTCGGGATGCAACTCTTTTTGCGGTAGCTGTTTGGCCAATAATTGCAGGGCCTCATCGTTTAACTCACCATGTTTTAGCGCTTGTTTTAACTCTAGTGCAGCTTTTAACAATGCGCTGATATCTAACGGCGATTCGTTGCTGTCTTCGTTGTCGGTCACAGCAATAGATTTATTTTGTCCCCAGATTTGTAAGGCTTGTGAGGTTTTATTAAGCCCTTCGGCGAGCCGTTCTAACAGTGCGGGGCTTATCTCTTCACGTAATAAACAGTAACTTTCCAATTTTTGCGCTAAAGCGGCTAATTGTTTTAATGCCAGATTATTACAAACGCCTTTCAGTTTATGTGCGTAATAGCGTCCTTGTTCCGCATTGGCGAAGGTTTGTTGTAATTGACTCAGCGAGGGTTGGTACTCATTAGCAAATCGCAATAATGCCAGTCGATAGGCTTGTGGCTGCCCCCATAATTTTAAGCCTTGCCGATAATGTAAGCCGGGAATCAACGGTGTTTCATCCATTGCTTGCGATGAAGCGGATGAGCTTGATTGTAGCGGCAATGGGCTAAGTTCCAGCTTCAATACTCGGGCTATTTCCAGCATTAATTTTTCGATATCGATGGGTTTGGAGGCAAAACCATCCATCCCTGCATCACGGGCGGCAAAGCGATCATCCTGAAATACACTTGCAGTCAATGCGATAACCGGAATTGGCGGCTGATGTTTTTCCTGTTCATATTGGCGGATCTGACGTGTCGCGGTGAGCCCATCCATGCCCGGCATTTGTACATCCATCAAGATCAGATCGAACTGTCGTTCTCTAGCTAGCTCGACTGCTTCGTGGCCATCGTGTGCCAGTGTGATTTTATGCCCTCGTTCACGCAAAATTAACGCCAGCAGATCCAGATTTTGTTGTACATCGTCTGCCACCAAAATATTGAGTACCGGTAAGGTGACGGCTGTTTGCGGTGTTAATGTCGCTGGGGCTTCCCCGATGACAATAGGCAGCAGCACATGGAAGTGAGTGCCCACACCGACCAGACTATCCAGCCAGATCTTGCCGCCCATCAGCTCGACTAATTGTTTGCAGATCGTCGTACCCAACCCGGTACCGCCGTAACGTCGGGTGACTGACGCATCCGCTTGGGTGAACGGCTCGAAAATCCGTTCCAGCCGCTCACTGGCGATCCCGATCCCGGTATCCTGAATATTAAAATGCAGCTGATCCTGCTCTCGGGTAATGGATAACACGACTTGTCCATGCTCGGTGAATTTGATGGCATTACCAATCAGATTGGTCAGCACTTGTCGTATCCGCAGCGGATCACCTTTCAGATAAGGTGGTAGGTCGGGGGCTTGTTGTAAGATGAGCTGCAGCCCTTTATTGCGGGCTCCAATCTCTAATGATTGCGTTAATTCTTGTAATAGCTCAGACAGTGAAAAATCGATCTCTTCCAGTTCGATGCTGCCACGCTCCATCTTGGCGGTATCGAGGATGTCATTCAAAAGCCGCAGCAATGATTTTGCTGATTGGCGGATCGTTTCTAAGTGCTGCCGCTGTTCGGGTTGCAGGTCAGAGGCCAGCACGACATCGGTGAAGCCTATGATGGCATTCATCGGCGTGCGGATCTCATGACTCATATTAGCCAGGAATGCGGTTTTGGCGGCAGCTGCTTGTTCGGCGCGGTTTTTGGCTTCCAGCAGCGCTTGCTCCATGGCATGACGTTCAGAAATATCAAAGATCACACCGTCTAACCATACCAGCTGACCGCGATCATCAAAGACGCTGCTTCCGTGTTCCCATACCCAGTGGTATTCACCGTCGCGATTGCGTAATCGATATTCCACGGTATAAGGCTGACGAGCCCACACTCCATCGGCAATGGCTTCCTGCACCCGATCCCAGTCATCTGGGTGAATCAAGGAATTAAAATTCAGCTCCTGGCGTTTATTGATGAAATCAAACGACGGATAGCCGGTCAATTCAATCACTGCATCGCTGACAAACACTAATGGGCGGTTGTCTTCTGGCAGAGCACGGTAAGAGACGCCTGGCATATTTGAGATCAGCGAACGAAATTGCTGTTCGTTATCCCGCAGTGCAATTTCCACCTGATGGCGTTTACTGATGTCTTCGACAAAGCCGACAAATAACTCTTCGCCCGGAATGTGCATGTGTCCGACCGACAGCTGCAGAGGAAAGGTTTGGCCGGATTTACGAACCCCCTGAATGACCCAGGTTCGGTCAGCCCGCAGTGGTTCGTCATGATGCAGCATATACACCATCCGGCTTAGCTGCACGGGCATCAGTGTTAAGCGGTTGACATTTTTGCCTATCACTTCATCGGCTGACCAACCGAAGATCTCTTCAGCGGCGCGGTTAAATTGCTGAATATGTCCACGCATATCGGTGATCACAATGCCAGTAACGGCAGTATCAATTACCGAACGAAAGCGGGTTTCATTGATGCGCAGGTGATCCAACATATCGCGGTAACGCATTAAACCGCTGGTGGCCACAATGAGCAGAATAACAATCAAGGCGATCAATGCAATCATGAGACTAAGGTATTCCGGCTGCATATTTTCCAGCGATATGCCCGTATGTGGCATAGCGACCAGATGCAATCCGGCCATGTTGCTGTAATGCATGCCTGCCGTCGCAACTCCGATCAAGATGCTGCTGAGTAACATATGTGCCGTATTCCCAAACGTTTTACGCAATTGTGTCTGGCGGAAATAAACCCAGAGTGCGAGGGTTGAGAACACGATGCCAATGAGTAAAGAGATGATAAATAAGGTTGCATCATAACGAATGGCGGCATCCAGCTGCATCGCACGGATGCCGGTTTGATGCATGATGGCGATACCGAAGCCTAAAATGAGCCCGCTTTCAAATAGCCGGAAATAGGAATTTGGATGATTAATTAATAATGATAAAGCCAACCAGGATGCAGCGATGCTGGGAATTAACGAAAGCAGCGTCAGAGAGAGGTCGTAACTCACATAGGTATGCAGAGGGCATGCAAGCATGCCGATAAAATGCATAGCCCAGATGCCGCCACCTAAACCGAATCCGCCTGCCAGTAACATGGCTCTCTGGGTGATACTTTGATGCGCGCGTTGCGCTTGCCCGGCAATGAAAAAGGCCATAAACGCAGCAAATATCACAACCAGAATGGATAATAAAACCAACCACAGATTGTACTCACCCATGATCAGCAGCGCTTGCTCATCAGTCGGGTGCCAGAATTGGAGTGGAAATTCCATGTGGTGTTCTCTATTCGTCGATAAGGTTAAACCATGGGTGTTCATTAACTCATTGAGATCTCTGCCTTGCTGAGTGTAGCTGTAATTATTCTGCTCTGGTGTGAGTTCAGTTGCGGGCGATGGTTTTTCTCTGCGCAGGTGAGTGTTAGAATGTGATCTATCCGAAAGTCCTGAAATAATTCCAGTCACAAGGAAGCCCATGAAAGTCAAAACCCGTTTTGCGCCGAGCCCAACCGGCTTATTGCACATTGGTGGTGCCCGTACAGCACTCTACTCCTGGTTATATGCTAAAAGTCAGGGTGGTGAGTTTGTTCTGCGTATCGAAGATACCGACACTGAACGCTCTACTCAGGCAGCCATTGATGCAATTATGGAAGGCATGACATGGTTAGGTTTTGACTGGGATGAAGGCCCGTATTACCAGACCAAACGTTTTGATCGTTATAACCAATTGATCGATCAATTGCTGGCGGAAGGTAAAGCGTACAAATGCTACTGCTCGAAGGAACGTCTGGAAACGTTGCGTGAAGCGCAAATGGCAAACGGTGAAAAACCGCGTTATGACGGTCGTTGCCGTGATAGCCATGAGCATCACGCCGATGATGAACCGTATGTGGTGCGTTTCCGCAATCCGCAGGAAGGTTCTGTGGTTTTTGATGATCATGTACGTGGTCGCATCGAGTTTGCCAATACCGAGTTGGATGATTTGATCATTCGCCGTACTGACGGTGTACCAACTTATAACTTCTGCGTAGTGGTGGACGACTGGGATATGCAGATCACTCAGGTGGTGCGTGGTGAAGACCATATCAACAACACGCCTCGCCAGATCAATATCTACCATGCACTGGGTGCGCCAGTACCGGAATTTGCCCACGTATCGATGATTCTGGGTGATGACGGCGCCAAACTGTCCAAACGTCATGGTGCGGTGGGTGTGATGCAATACCGCGATGATGGTTATCTGCCAGAAGCGGTGCTGAACTATCTGGTGCGTCTGGGGTGGTCGCATGGCGATCAGGAGATATTCTCTCGTGAAGAGATGATCAAGCTGTTCAGCCTCGACAACATCAGCAAATCAGCGTCAGCCTTTAACACTGAAAAACTGAAATGGCTGAACAACCATTACATCCGTACTATGGATCCGGATTATGTTGCTTCACATCTGGAGTGGCAAATGAACGATCTGGGTATCGATTATAAAAATGGCCCGGCATTAACGGCGATCATCGGTATGCTGGCGGAACGTTGCCATACCTTGCGTGAACTGGCACAGCAGAGCCGTTATTTCTATGAAGAGTATGAAGCAATTGACGAAGCGGCTGCCAAGAAACATCTGAAAGCCGCAGCGCGTGAACCACTGGCGTTGATCCGCAGTAAGCTGGCGGCATTAGACAGCTGGGAAACTGAAGCGTTGCATCAGGTGATTCAAGACACCGCAACAGAATTGAATTTAGGCATGGGCAAAGTCGGTATGCCACTGCGTGTAGCGGTAACCGGTGTTGGCCAATCACCGTCTATTGATTCGGTGATGCAATTGATTGGAAAAGAGCGCGTATTAGCGCGTCTGGACAAAGTGCTGGCGCTGTTGCCAGCGGCTGAATAAATTAATATCAGGGGCGGGCAACCGCCTCTATTGTTAACAATGATAGGAGCTCCAACATGAACAAATACAGCATGAGTCTGCTAGCAGCATCTGTACTGGCTGCTGGTGCCGTGCAGGCTGCTGATGATTTCAGCATCGGTGCCGGTCTGGACTACATGTATTCCGACATGGATGGTTCAGCACAACACGTCAATCGTGATTTCTCCAGCAACAGCCTGTGGACGACCTATGTTGATTTCCGTCATCCGCTGCTGATGGTGCCAAATGCAAATTTTCAGGCAACGGATCTGTCTTCTACCGCATCTGGTTATGATAACAAGCTGAGAACCTATGATTTCGCGTTGTATTACTCTCCGCTGGAGCTGGATACTCTGACCCTGAACACAGGTCTGAACCTTCGTCGTTACGATGGCACGCTCAACCACAGTAAAGATTACTCTAATGACACCATCATGCTGTACGGTGCTGCAGAGACATTGATCCCAGGTACCGATTTAGGCGCCTTTGCCGATGCGCGTGTCGCCCATTGGGATGGCGATCATTCTCATGACTGGAAAATCGGTGTGAGTTATGTGGTTTTCCCGGAAGACATGCTGAAATTTAAAGTGCGTGCCGGTTATCGTAACCTGCGTGTAAATTACAATCAGGACAGCGTTCAGTTAGATCAACATATGGACAACTGGTTCCTGGGTGCCGAGCTGCGTTATTAATTTTTTCGATATAGAAAAAATATAATACCGATAAGCGAAAGAGAGGGTGCAAGATGATGCATCCTCTTTTTTATTTGTATTTTTGTGTTTTATTTCGCCTGATTGGGCTTAATTTCCCGAAAAATAGCTTATTCCTGCCTTCTTATGCCTTTTATATCCACATTTTGACTATAGATATGACATTTCTATATTAAGAATTTCGATAAATTCTTTGTGAAGTACCGATTCTGCTTGTAAGCTGACAGCATTCTTAATGCAGGAATTGGCATATGAGCGACAAATCTCCATCTTTAGCAGGTCCAATCGCAGGGCCGCATCTTTCTAAACTGGCGGAAGCCGTAGCAAATCTCTCTCCGACTGAACTGATCTGGGCCAGCGGCTTCTTATTTGGTTTAGCTCAAAACGCGGGTGGTGCTGTTGTCACTGCGGGCTCAACGGTTGCTATTGCGCCTGTTGCCGCACAACCAACCGGTAGTCTGACTATTCTGGTGGGTTCACAAACCGGCAATGCCAAAGGCGTTGCAGAAAGTGTGAAAGCTCAAGCCGAAGCGCGTGGCATTCCTGTGTCACTGGTGGCCATGAATGACTACAAACCCAAACAGCTGAAGAAAGAGACCCATGTTCTGATCGTCACCAGTACCTACGGTGAAGGTGAGCCGCCAGAAGCGGCGGCTGATCTGCATGCGCAACTGAAAGGCGGCAAGATCGGTAAACTGTTCGGTCTGCAATTTGCAGTACTGGGTCTGGGCGATTCTTCTTATGAATTCTTCTGCCAGACCGCGAAAGATTTTGATGCGTTCTTTGAGAAAGCCGAAGCCACTCGTCTGCAAGATGCAGCGATTTTGGATGTCGATTATCGCGCTGCTGCCGATGTCTGGGCATCGAGCTTTCTGGATAAACTGGCCGCGACATTAACGGCAGCACCGGTTGCTACGGCAGTGGCTGGTTCCGCTGTTATTGCTTCGGGCCATAGTGCATATGACAAATTTAACCCGTTTGCTGCGACGCTGAGCACTAACCAGAAAATTACTGGTCGTGATTCCACCAAAGATATCCGCCATTTTGAGATCAATCTGGATGGCTCTGGTATCACCTATCAACCGGGTGATGCATTAGGTATCTGGTTTGATAATGATGCTGCCGTGGTAGCTGAAATTCTGGCACTGACCGGTTTGAGCGGTGATGAGCAGGTAACGGTATCAGGTAAAGCTGCCGCATTAAGTGATGCCCTGACCAATCAGTTTGAACTGACCCGCCTGCATGCCGCTTTTATTACCGGTTTGGCCGAAATTTCCTCTGATAAAAAACTGAAGAAATTAGCAGCTGACAAAGATGAAACCCGTAAGCTTGCGGCAAAAGCGCAGATTGTCGATGTATTGAAACGCTTCCCAACTAAACTGACGGCTGAACAGCTGGTGGGTTTATTACGTGCTCTGAGCCCGCGTTTGTACTCTATCGCTTCTGCACAGTCGGAAGTGGAAGAAGAAGTACATCTGACTGTTGGTGTAGTGCGTTATCCGCAGGAAGATGGTTCTGTGCGTTCCGGTGGCGCCTCGTCATTCCTGGCTGATCGAGTGCAAGAAGGTGGCGAAGTGCGTGTGTTCGTGGAACACAACGATAACTTCCGTTTGCCAGCCAATCCTGATACCCCTGTGATCATGGTGGGGCCGGGCACTGGTATCGCGCCATTCCGTTCCTTTATTCAGGAACGTGACGCGCAAGGTGCAGAAGGCAAAAACTGGTTGTTCTTTGGCAACCCGCATTTCACCCAAGATTTCCTCTATCAGGTGGAATGGCAGAAATATGTGAAGAGCGGTCTGCTGACTAAAATTGATTTAGCCTTCAGCCGTGATCAAGCCAATAAAATCTACGTACAAGATAAATTAAAGGCCAAAGGCGCAGAAGTGTGGCAGTGGTTGCAAGACGGCGCTCATTTCTATGTCTGCGGTGATGCCAACCGAATGGCGAAAGATGTTCACGATGCGCTGGTGAATATCGTGGTGGAACACGGCGGTAAGAACGCTGAAGAAGCCGAAGAATATGTCAATGAACTGCGTCGTGCCAAGCGTTACCAGAGGGATGTCTACTGATGAGCGAGCAAAAATTATCTGACAACGAACGTCTGAAAGCGGAAAGTAATTTCCTGCGCGGTACGATTGAGCTGGATCTGAAAAATGAACTGACCGGCGGTTTTACTGGCGACAACTTCCAGCTGATCCGCTTGCATGGCATGTATCAGCAAGACGATCGTGATATTCGTGCCGAGCGCGCTCAGCAGAAACTGGAACCGCTGCACAACGTGATGTTACGTGCCCGTATGCCGGGCGGTATCATCACGCCGGAACAATGGCTGGGTATTGATAAATTTGCGCATGACCACACCATGTATGGCAGCATTCGTCTGACCACGCGTCAGACCTTCCAGTTCCACGGTGTGCTGAAGCCAAACATCAAAATGATGCACCAGACACTGAACAAATACGGCATCGACTCTATCGCCACTGCAGGGGACGTGAACCGTAACGTGCTGTGTACGTCGAATCCGGTGGAATCAGAACTGCATCAGGAAGCCTATGAGTGGGCGAAGAAAATCTCTGAGCATCTGCTGCCGAAAACCCGTGCCTATGCGGAAATCTGGTTAGATGGCGAGAAATTGGGCCCGGATGAAGAACCAATCCTCGGTTCAACCTATCTGCCGCGTAAGTTCAAAACCACGGTAGTGATCCCGCCGCACAATGATATCGACGTGCATGCGAACGATCTGAACTTCGTGGCGATTGCGGAAGATGGCAAGTTGATTGGTTTCAACGTGCTGGTCGGTGGTGGTCTGGCCATGACTCATGGCAATAAAGAAACCTTCCCTCGTAAGGCGGATGATTTCGGTTTTATTCGCAAAGAAGACACACTGAAGTTTGCCGAAGCCGTTGTTACCACACAACGTGACTGGGGTAACCGTGTTAACCGTCAAAACGCGAAAACCAAATATACGTTGGAACGTGTGGGTGTCGATGCGTTTAAAGCGGAAGTGGAAAAACGTACCGGTATCAAGTTTGAAGCCAGTCGCCCGTATGTGTTCACCAGCCGTGGTGATCGTTTCGGTTGGGTGGAAGGCATTGATGGCAAACAGCATCTGACGCTGTTTATCGAAAACGGCCGTATTCTGGATTTCCCAGGCAAGCCGCTGAAAACCGGTCTGGCGGAAATTGCGAAAATTCACAAAGGTGATTTCCGCATGACCGCGAACCAGAACCTGATCATTGCGGGTGTACCGAAAAAAGATAAAGCGAAAATCGAGAAAATTGCCCGTGCGCATGGCTTGATTGACGATGCCATTACCGAACAGCGTAAAAACTCGATGGCGTGTGTGGCATTGCCAACGTGCCCATTAGCGATGGCAGAAGCCGAGCGTTTCCTGCCTGCGTTCACCACGCAAATCGAAGCAGTGATGGCAAAACACGGTTTGGCTGATGATCATGTGATTTTCCGTGTCACTGGCTGCCCGAATGGTTGTGGTCGCGCGATGCTGGCGGAAATTGGTCTGGTGGGTAAAGCCATGGATCGTTATAACTTCTACATCGGTGGTAACCGTGAAGGTACGCGTATTCCGCGTCAGTATCGTGAGAACATCACCTCTGCTGAGATCTTGAAAGAGATCGATGTACTGCTGGGGCGTTGGGCGAAAGAGCGTAACGAGAACGAAGGCTTTGGTGATTTCGTGATCCGAGCTGAGATCGTGAAACCGGTCGTTGATTCTGCTAAGGATTTCTATGCCGCATAATCTTTTGTCGCTGAGTGCACTGGTTGCACTCTCTAAAGAAGAACAAACAGCTCAGCTGGCTGAAGTTAATCAGCAGCTGGAGGCGCTCAGCGCACAAGAGCGTGTGCAATGGGCATTTGAACATCTGGAAGGTGAGTTCATTCTCTCTTCAAGCTTCGGTATTCAGGCAGCCCTCATGCTGCATCTGGTAACGCAGGTGCGCCCGGATGTGCCAGTGGTGTTGACCGATACCGGTTATCTGTTCCCGGAAACGTATCAGTTTATCGATCAACTGACGGAACGTCTGAAACTGAACCTGAAAGTGTACCAAGCGCCGATCACCCCAGCCTGGCAGGAAGCCCGTTACGGTAAACTGTGGGAGCAGGGTGTGGAAGGGATTGAGAAATATAATCAGATCAACAAAGTGGAACCGATGGCGCGTGCGCTGAAAGAACTGGATGTCAAAACCTGGTTCTCTGGTTTGCGTCGTGAACAGTCATCGACACGTGGCAATCTGCCGGTGCTGGCAGTGCAGCGTGGCATCTTCAAGTTCCTGCCAGTGATCGACTGGACCAACAAAGACGTGTTCTATTACTTCAAAGAACACGATTTGCCATATCACCCACTGTGGGAGCAAGGCTACCTGTCAGTCGGTGATGTGCAGACCACCGCGAAATGGGAACCAGGGATGACGGAAGAGCAAACCCGTTTCTTCGGTCTGAAGCGCGAGTGCGGATTGCACGAAGAGAAATAATCTTCTCGATAAAATATTAACTAAAAGGCGCTTTGAGCGCCTTTTTTGTCTGAGATAAACCGTTAATAAACCCATGCACTTTTTGTTACAGTAGCAAAATATTATTCTCAGTATCTCAACATCATGCGAAAGATTACTTTTACTCTGTTGGCTATTCCTTTTGCACTTCAGGCTCATACCGCCTGTCTCGACGGCGCTTATACGCATGAGTTCACACAGCATGCCGATGAAATCGTCTGGAAGGTTGTCAACTATCATGGGAGTTATCAATTAATCAGGGTCGCTGACAATGAAATCATTGCTCTTCACGCTTTGTCAAAACAGGAGCGCATTGAGTTCTGGCAGCGGATGCAGTGGATCCCCGAGTCAGCCAAAGGTGCCGAATGTGCTGGTGATAAAACGCGACAGAATGTGATTTGTGAACTTTCAGAACAGGCTCGCAAGAAAGAGCCGACATTACAAAATATGATATTTTTCCATGCTGATCCAATCAGCGGTGTGATGAAGATCATGCGTGTTGATGAATAGAAAATAGCGACCTGTGACCACTTTAGACACTGATCGTTAATTATGAATACAAATAAAACAGGATTATCTCAATGAAATGCAAAGGTTTTCTTTTTGATCTCGACGGTACACTAGTTGATTCATTGCCGGTTGTTGAACGAGCCTGGTCGAACTGGGCGAAAAGCCGAGATCTCGATCCTGCAGTGGTATTAGATTTTATCCACGGTAAACAAGCGATCACCTCACTGCGTCACTTTATGCCCGGTGAAAGTGAAGAGGCGATCCAACAGCAATTTTCTTTGCTGGAAAAAGTAGAAGCTGAAGATACGGATGGTATTTCCGCATTACCGGGAGCCGTGCAGCTGCTTGAGCGTCTGGAAGCCTTATCCATGCCGTGGGCTATCGTGACCTCAGGATCGGTGCCGGTTGCGCGCGCCCGTCATGCGGCAGGCGAGCTGGCGACACCGGAAATCTTTATCACTGCGGAATTGGTTGCACGCGGCAAACCGAATCCCGATCCTTATCTGTTAGGTGCACAGCGGTTAGGGTTGAAACCAGAAGAGTGTGTAGTGGTGGAAGATGCGCCAGCCGGTGTTTTGTCGGGTCTGGCTGCTGGTTGTAAGGTGATCGCGGTGAATGCGCCGGATGATACGCCGGGGTTGGATAAAGTCGATTTAGTCTTGAAGTCACTGGCGGTATTGCAGGTTGAAGCTGTGCAGGGTGATGAGTTTTTGATTAATGTGGTTGATGTCTAATTACTCAGAAGAACATGAAACCACAGCCAGCAATCAGCGCCGTGGTTTCCCGTTTATTACTGCTTGTTATTAAAACCACACTTAACCATAGCCAGCGTGGTATCCAGCATACGGTTGGCAAACCCCCATTCGTTATCACACCAGACCAGCGTTTTGATCAGGTGTTTGCCACTGACTCGGGTCTGCGTGCCATCAACGATGGCGCTGTGTGGATCGTGGTTAAAATCGATCGAAACCAGCGGTAGCTCGGTGTAATCGACAATACTGCGGAAACTGCCTTTTGTGGCCCGTTGTAGCACATTATTGACGTCCAGCACGTTGACGGCGTTGGTGACTGTAACGCTAAGATCAATGGCGGTGACGTTGATGGTTGGCACACGCACCGAAATCGCTTCAAAGCGATCACAAAATTTCGGGAATATACGCGTAATGCCAGCAGCGAGTTTAGTATCAACCGGAATGATCGACTGGCTAGCGGCGCGGGTACGGCGCAGATCAGGGTGGTAGGCATCGATCACTTGCTGATCATTCATCGAAGCATGAATGGTAGTCACGGTGCCGGATTCAATATTAAAGGCGTCATCCAGTAACTTGATCACGGGAATTATACAGTTCGTGGTACAAGAACCACTGGAGACAATACGGTGTTCCGGCTGTAACTGCTGATGGTTAACACCATAAATTACAGTTGCATCGAGATCGCTGCTGCCAGGGTGCGAGAACAACACTTTCTTGGCGCCGGAAGCTAGATGTTGTTCACCGTCTGCGCGTTTGCCGTAGATGCCGCTGCAATCCAGCACGATATCGACACCCAGCTCACCCCACGGCAGGTTGTTGATCGCTTTTTGATGCAACAGACGAATGGCATCATCACCAACATACAGCACGTCGCGCTCCTGACGCACATCCCAGTCAAAACGGCCATGTGTTGAATCATATTTCAGCAAGTGCGCCATGCCTTCCGCATCGGCCAGCTCATTAATGGCGACGACTTTGATCTCAGCCCGACGCCCTGATTCATATAATGCGCGTAATACACTCCGACCGATGCGGCCGAAACCATTGATGGCAATACGGATTGTCATGTTTTACCTGATTCGTTTTTGCTGGGTTGATGCAAGGAAAACAGAATAATCCTGTTTACTGGTGGAACAAACGAAAAAACGGGATATTCAATGATATCCCGTCAAAAATGTCCCGATTTAACCGGCAAAAGCGACTTCTGGTAAGCCTGCAACATCCATCGGAATGGCCAGTACTGCACCTTCCATTGGATGTGCGGCCAGATGTTCTGCCGACATCCCCTGACTCGCACTGGTGACATACAAGGTTTTCAGATCCGGGCCACCGAAGCAGGGCATAGTTGGGTTGGTTACTGGCAGCATGATCTCACGCAGTAATTCACCCTGCGGGCTGATACACAGCACACGGCTACCGGCATATTGCGCTGACCAGTAATTGCCTTCGCTATCAACGGTGGCGCCATCCGGACGTCCCATGCCTTCCGGTACATGGAAAAACAGCTGTTGATTACTGACTTCACCTGTTTCCGGATCGTAATCGCAGCGGTAGATATTGCGGTTTTGAATGGGCGTATCCGACCAATACAGTGTTTTGCCATCCGGGCTGAAGGCCATGCCGTTACAGGTCCAGCTTTTGCCAACCAGTGGGCGCACGCTCAAATCAGGGTTTAACTGATAAAACGTACCAAAAGAATCATCTTTACGGGCATTCATGGTGCCGGCAATAAAACGGCCTTTCGGATCACACCGACCATCGTTAAAGCGTTGCCAAGGCTTGTCGGCTTCAGGGTCAACAATCGGTGTTAAAGTCGGGTTATTTATATCATCAATGAAATGGAAACCTGATTGCAGGGCGACCAGTAACCCACCTTTTTCACGCCAGATAAAACAGCCGATCTCTTCTTGCAGCTGAATGACAATATGCTGCCCGCTGGCAGGATGGTGACAGTGGATCTGATGCTGTGTAATATCAACCCACCACAAAGTTTGTGTTTCCGCATGCCAGCGAGGGCATTCACCTAGTTGATCGCGTTGTGCTGATAGTGCCTGCATGATGTTCTCTCCGGGAATGACTAAATGCAGATTAACAGGATGTTTCCGGTAACATAAAATGTAACCGGTTTTATTGTGATCTGTGTCAACCTTCAAGTTTGAGTAACACCATGCTCTCTGCTATTTCTTTATATTGTTCGGCAAAAAATAAAATCGTATAGATTGTAGATAGTTAGATAATAAGCTTAAATCTCAGTTAGATATAATCGGGGTGAGTTTATTCATAGCACGGAGTCCCCACCCGTCATGGTTCCAGGTGTTGCTAATGGTGGCAAACCTCTGACTATATGAGCGAGTTCTCCTTATGCCGTATGAGTTGAGTCAAGGCGTGGATCTGTTAAATGAAACAGAAACCTTCTTACAAACGCTTTTAGAAACCATTCCCGACATATTATTTGTGTTTGATGAAGAGTGTCGCTATCTGTGCGTGCTTTCGTCAGAACACAACATCAGTAAAATGAAAGCTGCTCACTTTGTCGGCAATCGTATTCACGATCTTTGGCCCAAAGCGTTAGCCGATCGTTTTTATCATACCGTCACTGAAACACTGCGAACGAATCAACCACAAGCACTGGAATATGAGCGCGATACGTCTATGGGGTTGCGTTGGTTTGAAGGGCGCACGCAACCATTACCGCAATCGTTGTATAACCGTAAAGCCGTTGTTTTTCTGGCGCGGGATATTACCGAACGAAAACTGGCTGAAATCGCGCGAACTAAATCGGAATCACAGCTTAATTCCCTCTATGAACTGGGAATTGTTGGTTTTGCGTTCAGCCTGACCGGAAAACAGTGGATCCGTGTTAACAGTTATCTTTGTGAGTTGCTGGAGTATTCAGAAACTGAGCTGTTAGGCATGACCTGGGCCGATTTCACGCATCCGGATGATTTAAAAAATAATATTTTTGAATATGAACAAATGCTGGCTAACGAAAATAATGGTTATACGTTAGAAAAGCGCTATATCAGCAAAAGTGGTAAAACGATCCCGGTGCGGGTGGTGGTGCGCTGCAAACGGCATCCGAATGGCGAGATTGATTACGTCACCACCATGGTGGAAGACATCAGTGAGCGCAGAAAAAATGAGGCAGAGATCCGCCAGCTGGCGTTTTATGATTCGTTGACCGGATTACCGAATCGTCGCCATTTCAGTAGTCGACTGCAACAGGCTTTGTATGCCAGTGCCGCTCACCAGCGCTATGGCGCACTGTTGTTTATCGATCTCGATAATTTTAAAAATCTGAATGACACCTTAGGGCATGAAAAAGGCGATGGCTTACTTACACTGGTAGCGAATCGTTTATCGGGTTGTTTATCACAAAGCGATATGGTGGCCCGGCAAGGAGGCGACGAGTTTGTTGTCATACTTGAAGAGATCGGTGACAACACTCAACAAGCAATTAGTTGTTGTCAGCAAGTCGGTGAGCGATTGCTGAAAGTGCTTTGTCAGCCCTATTTTATCGATGGCTTTGAGCACAATACCACCGCGAGTATTGGCATTACATTGTTTGATGGCCAACCAGAAAGAAGTGATGAATTACTGAAACGTGCAGACATCGCCATGTATCAGGCCAAAGCGGCGGGTCGTAATACCTTTTGTTTTTTTGATAAAGAGATGCAGGACAAAGTCTCGTATCGTGCGGCGTTAAGTGCTGATTTATTAGTCGGCATTCGTGAAGAACAATTCCAGTTATATTACCAACCACAGGTTGAACTCTCCGGAAAGGTGATCGGCACCGAGGCGTTGATCCGCTGGCTGCACCCGGAGCGAGGCATGGTTTCGCCCGCCGAATTTATTCCGGTAGCCGAAGAGACTGGCGCTATTTTGACCTTGGGGCATTGGGTGTTGAAAACGGCTTGCCAGCAGTTAGCCATTTGGGCTACCAAACCCGGTTATGCCAATCTTACCGTTGCGGTGAATGTCAGCGCGCGTCAGTTTTATCAATCGGACTTTGTTGAAAAAGTGCTGCTGGTATTAGACGAAACTGGCGCTGATCCGCGTTTGTTAAAATTAGAGCTGACGGAAAGCATGTTGCTGCAGGATGTAGAAGACATCATCACCAAAATGACGTTACTGAAACGCATCGGTGTTGGTTTTTCGCTGGATGATTTTGGCACCGGCTATTCCTCACTTTCGTATCTGAAACGGTTGCCGTTGGATCAGCTGAAAATCGATCAATCTTTTGTCCGCGATCTGTTAACCGATGCCAACGATGACGCGATTGCCCGCACCATTGTGGCACTGGCCGACAGCATGGGGCTGGCGGTTATTGCCGAAGGGGTGGAAACGCAAGAACAGCGTGACTGTCTGGCCGGACACGGTTGTTACAGCTATCAGGGTTATCTGTTTGGCCGAGCGGTTCCAGCTGAAGAACTTAAATTGTCCTGCCTGTAGATTTCTTAGCTGATCATTCTGCTTTTTCCAGTAAAACTCTTGTTTAAGTCTAACTATAAGCAATTAACACTCATCTCATACTGTCGTGCCTCATTGGTTCAGGTTATTCTATCGCCGGTTTTTTTAATGGCAGGAACAGAAATTTCATTTGCTGGCTACACAGTCAGTATCTATTCGTGACAGAGGTTTTCATGGAAGTTCAAACTGAGGGTGAACTGAAGCGCGGGTTGAAAAACCGGCATATTCAGTTGATCGCGTTAGGTGGTGCGATTGGCACAGGGTTATTTTTAGGTATTGCTCAAACCATCAAAATGGCTGGCCCGGCGGTGTTGTTGGGTTATGCATTGGGTGGGTTGATTGCATTTTTGATCATGCGCCAGCTCGGTGAAATGGTCGCTGAAGAGCCGGTATCAGGTTCTTTCAGCCATTTTGCCTATAAATACTGGGGCGATTTTCCCGGCTTCCTGTCTGGCTGGAACTATTGGGTTTTATATGTGCTGGTGGGCATGGCCGAGTTGTCAGCCGTCGGCATTTATGTGCAGTATTGGTGGCCGGAGTTGCCAACCTGGGTTTCGGCGCTGGCCTTCTTCCTTGTCATTAATGCCATCAATCTGACCAATGTGAAGTTCTTTGGTGAGATGGAATTCTGGTTTGCGCTTATCAAAGTGGTTGCAATTATCGGCATGATTTTGTTCGGTGGCTGGTTGCTGCTGAGCGGTCAGGGTGGCGAACAGGCGAAAGTCAGTAACTTATGGGCGCTGGGCGGTTTTATGCCGAATGGCTGGCATGGCGTGATCATGTCGCTGGCGATCATCATGTTCTCGTTCGGTGGTCTGGAGCTGGTGGGTATTACCGCAGCGGAAGCTGATAACCCGCGTAAAAGCATTCCACAGGCGGTGAATCAGGTTATTTACCGTATTCTGATTTTCTACATCGGCGCGTTGGCAGTGTTGTTGTCACTGTTTCCTTGGAGCCAGTTGGCGGAAGGTGGTAGCCCATTTGTATTGATCTTCTCGGCATTGGGCGAGAGTGGCACTGCGAACATTCTGAATATTGTCGTACTGACTGCCGCATTGTCGGTTTACAACAGTGGGGTGTATTGCAACAGCCGTATGCTGCATGGTCTGGCGCAGCAAGGCAATGCGCCGCGTATTCTGGGTAAAGTCGACAAACGCGGTGTGCCCGTGCCTGCGATCCTGTTGTCGGCATTGGTGACATTGCTGTGTGTCGTCATTAACTACCTGTTACCAGGCAAGGCATTTGGGATTTTGATGTCACTGGTCGTGGCTGCACTGCTTATTAACTGGGGCATGATCAGCTTGGCACATCTGAAATTCCGTGCCGCGAAAAATCGTGAAGGTGTTACACCCGTGTTTAAGGCGTTCTGGAGCCCGTTTACCAACTACGTATGTCTGGCATTTATGGGGTTGCTGCTGGTGCTGTTGTATATCAGTGGTGAAACCGTTGCGGTGGAGCTGGTGCCGGTTTGGTTAGTACTGAACTGGTTAGGCTATCGCTATAAATGCCGCACTTTAGGCAATAGCTCAGGTGATAGCGTTGTGATTAATCAGTAATAGATAAGCGTGATTATGAAGGGATGCCAGCAGGCATCCCTTTTTTGTCGTATCTGCAACAAACCCGTCAGTATGTTTCAATATTGACGCGCCACTCAATTAAATAAACCTTAAAAATCAATATGTTATTTTGGGAATAAGAATTGCTGAATCTTGTTATGCAGGAGGTGCATTATGGCCCGAAAAACCACATTTCAGAAACCATCCCTGATCATCAACGATACCACGCTTCGCGATGGTGAACAGTCCGCCGGGGTGGCGTTTACTCAGGATGAGAAGATCGCTATCGCCCGTCAATTGTGGGAGATCGGCGTTAAGGAACTGGAAGTGGGTATTCCGGCGATGGGGTTGGATGAGTGTCGCCGTATTGGTGCACTACGTCAGGCTTTGCCAGATGCCACACTGATGGTTTGGTGCCGGATGCATGCAACGGATATCCGTCAGGCGGCGGCGCTGGGCATGAACTGGGTGGATATTTCCATTCCGGTGTCGGCGCAGATGATGGAGCACAAGCTGGCACGTTCCCGCGATCAGGTGCTGTTAGAGCTGGCCGAGCATGTGTCACTGGCCAAATCTTTAGGGCTGCGGGTCTGTATCGGTTGTGAGGATGCCTCCCGCGCCACGCTGGGCGATTTGCGCATCGTGGCTGATTTGGCATTACGCACGGGAGCGGAACGTCTGCGTTACGCCGATACGGTGGGCATTCTGGATCCGTTTACCACCTATGATCGTATTCGTGCACTGCGTCAGTATTGGCCATTGCAGTTAGAAATGCATGCCCATGACGATCTGGGACTGGCGACGGCCAACACATTAGCGGCTTTTCGTGCTGGTGCTACTCACGCCAATACCACCGTCATTGGTTTGGGTGAGCGGGCAGGAAATGCACCACTGGAAGAAGTGGTCATGGCCCTCAAACAGTGTTTTAACATCGATTCCGGCATTCAAAGCCATCGTTTACCGGCACTTTGTTCGCTGGTGGCAAAAGCGGCTGGTCGTGAAATCGCGCAGCAAAAATCACTGGTCGGTGAATATGCTTTTACGCATGAATCCGGCGTGCATGTCGATGGTTTACTGAAAGACAAAAACAACTATCAGGGTGTTGACCCTGCCAGTTTGGGTCGTGAGCACAAGCTGGTGCTGGGCAAACATTCTGGCCGTAATTCAGTGCGCTCGGTGTTTGCCGGCCTGGGTTATCAGTTGGCCAATGAGCAGATTGATATGGTGCTGGAGCAGATCCGCCATTTTGCCGAGCGGGCGAAACGAAACCCGACTGAATCAGAATTACGCTGGGTCTATCAGCGTTTGTTTAATTCCCCCCAACGTGTTGCCTTGTAATGCAGGCCAAGGAGTCTCTATGGATTGGTTTACCTCACTGGATGGTGTTGATGAGTTAGAAAGTGCAGAAGCCTTTCTGGATTTTTTTGGCATTCCGTATGAAGCAGCACAGGTACGCAGTAAACGACTGCATATTATGCATCACTTTAATCAGCAGATTAAAAATGCCAGCTCAGAACGTTGTATGAATGAGCAAGATCGCTTTTTGTTAGCAAAAACCTTGCTGGCGGAAAGCTACCGGAATTTCCATCATCAGGATGTGAAATCGAATTCGACGCTGGGTGTGTATAACCGTTTAACGCCGAGTTTTGTCGCCATGTCTAAATTGCAGGAGGTGTTTTTATGAAACCTGAATATGATTATGGCGAAGTCGTGCGTGTGGTGCGCACCATTCGTGATGATGGCACCTTTCCTGGTAAACAACGCGGCGATCTGATCGTGCGCAAGGGCAACTGTGGTTATGTCCGCGATGTCGGTGTGTTCCTGCAAGATCAGCTGATTTATCAGGTCCATTTCATCGAAGAAGACGTCATTGTCGGATGCCGCAGCCAGGAGCTGATTTCAGCCGATGAGCCGTGGGTGGAAAGTGAATTTGAATTCGGTGATTGGATCAACGCGGTGAATCATCTGGCCATTAAAGGCGAAGTGATTGCTGAAGCCGGTTCACGCGGGCAGGTGATGTCGGTGCGCCGAGATATGGACCCGATCATGTATGAAGTGCTGTTTCAGGATCGTATGTTGCTGGTGCCATTATCGGCGATTTGCTGGCCGCCGGAGGAAGAGCCGGCCGAGGAGGTCGCATGCTGAACTGGCAGGCATATCCCACCTTAAAACTGGCAACTCAGCATTTTGGTAAAGTGCCCGCTGATTTGACGGCAGAGGAACAAAGTCAGCTGGCAAAAATGCTCGATCACCAGTTAGCGATGGAAGCGCGTATTCTTGATTACGCGGCACAGGCAGACATGTCTGTGTCAGCCGCCGATCTGAATGCGGCGCTGGAAGAGGTTAAAAAAGCCTATCCGGATGAAGAGGCCTGGAAAGCCTCGATGGCCACGGTCAAGCTGGATCTGCCGAGTCTGAAAGAGGCCTTGCGTCGTGAGCTTTTAGTGTCACAGGTGATGGATAAGGTGGTCGAGAATATCAAACCGCTGACTGAGGAAGCAGCGAAGGAGTGGTATCTGGATCATCCGCGTCAGTTCTTGCAACCGGAACGCCGTTTTGCGCGCCATATTCTGGTCACCATTGATGATGCGAATCCGGATAATTATGAAGAAACTTCTTATGCGCGATTACAGAATATCCGCAGTCAGCTGATCAGCTCGCCGGGTAAATTTGCCGATTTAGCGATGCGCTATTCGGAATGTCCCACTGCCGTCAATGAGGGCAAAATCGGATTGGTGAAGGCGGGGCAGCTGTATCCGGAATTGGATGAGGTGTTGTTTCAGTTACCAGAACGGGGGTTTAGCCAAATCGTACGCAGCCCGATGGGGTTTCATCTGCTGTGGTGTGAAAAAATCTACCCTGCCGCGCCGATGCCGTTAAACGAAGCGGTGCCGAAAATCATCAACGCGCAGTTACAACACGCGAAGAAAAATTTACAAAAGCAGTGGCTGACCTGGTTAATGCAACAGGAGGCGTAATGCCTCCTATACCATTCGTACTTGCAATCTCAGCATCATTGCTGGCTTTTCACTCACCCCGATCACATAACATATCTATGCTCACAGGGCTTCGCTCACTTGTCGCCTTGCTGCAACGCCAATTACTTTGGGTATATCTTGGAATGCAGTGTAAAGGTCACAATTTCCGGCGGCACACCTAAGCGATATGGCCAGACATGGCCCATGCCGACCGAGACAAACAACTGGCTTTGTTGCTGTTGATACCAGCCTTTCAGGTAGCGAAACCAGAGTTTGCCAACCGTATAGCCCAACGGTAATACCTGCCCGCCATGCGTGTGGCCTGCCAAACTCAGGCTGGCCTGATTTTCTGCTGCCAGATCGAAAAAGTCCGGATGGTGCGTCAGACATAAAATCCATTCGTTGGTTTTAACGCCGTTGAATGCTTTATCGGCGGAGCGTTGCATATAATCCATCTTGGCTGTTTCAGCCAATTTACGGCGTGAATCAGGCAGTATGGGATAATCCACACCCACGATCTGAAACTCGGTGCCGTGATAATTCAGCGTAATATTTTCATCAACCAGCAGGCGTAAATTGGCCTGTTTTGCTTCGCTTTTGTATTTTTGCAGCACGGCAGCTAAGGCATGATATTTTTCATGATTACCCAGAATGGCAATCACACCCAGTGGTGCGTTCGAGCGGGCGAGGGCGGCAAATGCACCATCCAGCTGGCGTTCGTCATCGAGCAAATCACCGGTCATGACTAACAGATCCGGTTTTTCGGCATTCAACCGATCTACGACATGGGCGAGATCGTCGCTACCAACAAAATCACCAATGTGACTATCCGTGATTTGGGCAATTTTCATCCCTTCCAGTGCTGGCGGCAATTGTTCAAGAGAAACCTCATAATGCCGCAACAGCGGCGAAGACATCGCTTCGTAAACCCCGAATACTGACAACAGACTAACAATCGGGATCAACAAGCGATTGGGTTTGCGCCAGAATAAGCTGTTGGGTTTGCGACGAAACAGACGAAATAACAGCGAGGCAATCAGGAAACTCATGCCCAACGCAACATAGGCCATATTGGCATTCAGCCAAAGAGCGATGAGCCAACGTAGCGGCGTGGAAACTACCAGCCAGTTTTGTGCGGAAAACTGCGATAGATACCAGGTGCCAATGACCAGCAGGTTAGTGAGCCAGTAAAGTTGCAAGGCTCGTTTGTGCAGGCGGAAATGTGGAATGAAGGTCAGTAACAGGCCACAGATCCCGCAATAAATCATGCCGCGATAAACGAACCAGAGCGTTGTACTTATTGTCATATGCTGCGTGGATGCCTTTTATGTAACAAACAAGCGCCCAACACTGTGGCGGCATACAGCGTATGCAGTGCCAGTGAGATAGCCACCAGCAAACAAACGGCAGTCGCCATGATGGCTAACTTACGCTCTTTACCTGGCAGTAGTTTTAAGCCCGACAACGCAGCTGAAAGATAGATCAATACAAATACGCCATTGGCATAACCGATCAACCCATCAAGCGGTAAATGCACGCTCATTCGAAGTAATAGCGTGATGGCAATGAGCCCGCAGGTGATCAACAGGCCATTGGTGGGCGCTCCGTAGCGATTGAGTTTTCCGGCCCAGGCATGGATCTGCCCGCGCTCTGCCATGCTGTAAAACAGTCGCGAAAAACTGGTGATATACAAATTAACTGCGATAAAGCAGGTCATCAGACCAAATAAGCCGATCAGCAGATGGCCGGTCTGGCCAGTGAGGGAACTCATCAACTGAATAATCGAAGTCAGATTTTGCGCTTCATTGCCGTAAAAACCGGATGAAAGCAGCACAGTGCTCAGGCACAGATATAACACCAACGCGATGAGCATACCCAGCATGACGACTCGCGGGAAATCACGCTCTGGATGATGAAATTCGCCACTTAAGTGAGCAATGGCTTCGATACCAACGAAACACCAGAATATCAACCCGGTTGCTTGTGCCAGATTGGTCAGTGAGAAATCGGAGGCAGGTAAACTGACTGGATGGCCGTAAAGATACAATCCCACCGCTAACAACAGTGTGCTGCAAATGCCAAAGCTAATAAAACTTTGGATCCACGCCGCTGTTTTCATGTTCAGTAAATTCAGCCCCAGCATGCAGCCCAATAACAGGAATTGCCAGATGCCATGTAGGCTTTCCGGCAGTCCAAATGTTTGGCACAAATAGCCGGTAGCAGTGACGATCACCACGGGCGGGCCAATCATAATCACTGATAAAAACAGCCAGCTGATTGCATCTGCAGCACGTTCGCCAAATGCTTGTTCAACAAAAAAAGCGGTGCCACCGGCATCGGGGTAACGTTTGCCTAACGAAGCAAACGTAAAAACGATAGGCAAGATCAGCGTGCCCATTAATACCCAAGCCAGTAATGACCAACTTCCTGCCAGACTGGCTGTCATGGCTGGAACAATAAAAACGCCGGAGCCGAGCAAGGTGGAAACCAGTAAACCGGTGCCTTGCCACAAACCAATGTGTTGTTTCAAATGTGCCATTGGGAAAGGAGCCCATGGAGTCAGAAGAGAGCGTAATTATGCGTCAAACAGGGTGGCCGTGTAAAACAGAGGGCAACAGAACGGATGCGGTAAGGCAAAAAAAGGAGCCGCAGGTGCAGGATTCTGCGGCTCAAAACTTGACGAGTAGTAGAACGGAGTATCAGATTGCAAATTCAGTTTTCAGGGTGGAAACCCAAGTTTTAACACGTTCTGCGGTCAGGCTGGCCTGGTTGTCTTGATCGATAACCAGACCAACGAAATCGTCACCATCCAGCGCATTAGAGCTGTTAAATTCATAACCTTCATTCGGCCAGAAACCCACAACAGACGCGCCGGCTTCAGACACCACATCATATAATTCACCTAATGCATCTACGAATGCATCACCATAGCTTGCTTGATCGCCTAAACCGAACAGTGCCACTTTTTTACCGCTCAGATCAGCTGATTCCAGCTCAGGTACAAATTCAGCCCAGCTTTCCGCCTGACAGTCACAATCCAGGCCTGGTAATGCACCATCACCCAGTGTTGGCGTACCCAGGATCAGGTATTCGTAGCCCAGCAGATCATCAATGCTGGCTTTGTTGATATTCACCGGCGCTGCCACTTCATCACTGGCAAATGCGTCTTGGATCAGTTTTGCTACTTTACGGGTTTTACCTGTGTCACTACCGAAGAATATGCCTACTTTAGCCATGGTGTCTCTCCTTGAATACGGTGTTGTTCTTAATAATGCATGAACGGTGCCGCCGTTGTTTTTGTTGTAAATTATTGAAAATAAAGTGGTTATTTTATTTTGTTGTTTGGCGTCACTTGTGACAAACCGCACAATCTGCGACAAAACCGCAAAAAAAGACCACCGCAAGGGTGGTCATAGATAACAGTCTGAAATGCTCGTTAAGGTCTGTTCAATAATCTATTACGAAGCATTTGGTTTGATGGTGGTTTCTTGTTTAACAATGTTTTCCTGTGCAGCTTTATGTGGGGCATGTGGTGTCCAACCTGATAGCGCCAGTAACACGAAGAAACCAATCACATATGCGGCGGCAACATGCCAGCCATGACGTAACCAATTCACCGCTGAACGGGCTTCCGGATACATATTTGATAGTGCCACGCCGGCTGATGAACCAAACCACAGCATAGAGCCACCGAAGCCCACAGCATAAGCCAGCACACCCCAATCATAGCCACCTTGTTCCAGGCACAGTTTGGTCAGCGGAATGTTGTCAAATACCGCAGAAACGAAACCGAGGAAGAAGGTGGTTACCCATGACGCTTTAGGCAGCTCATCTACAGGCATTAAAGAGGCACAGCTCACTAATCCGATCAGGAATACAGTGCCACCGAAGGCATTTTTCAGTTCATCCCACGGTGTTTTGACGATGAAAGCACCCAACAAAATGGCAGCCCAGACACCGAGTGCTGGGAAGTCAAAGGCATAGTTGGTGTAAATAGCACAGACTAAGATTAGCGCAACAATGCCCAGTTTTTTCCACTCAACGACGACACCAATCTGCGCATCTTTCACAATTCGCTGATATTTATCTTGTTGGAAAGAGGCCACCACGCCAAACAGCACCAAAGCAGTACCTGCGGCTATATAGGCGTGTATTACATCCAACGGATTCACGCCGTCGATCCACATCAGGGTCGTAGTAGTGTCACCCACCACCGAGCCAGAACCACCGGCATTACTGGCGGCGACAATCGCGGCAAGATAACCGACATGCACACGTTTATTAAAGACGACAAACGCAATGGCGCCCCCGATCATGGCGGCAGCGATGTTATCGAGGAAGGCGCTGATCACAAAGATCATAACCAGCAAGACAAATCCGCCTTTCCAGTCATCTGGTAAATATTTAGGTAAGATTTTCGGCAACTCGGATTCTTCGAAATGTTTCGCCAGAATCGCAAAACCAAACAACAGGCCGATCAGGTTGAGCAGAACACGCCATTCACCTTCATGCCCTTCACCACCAAACAGGTGTAAAGCCAAAGAAAAATCATCTAGAAATAGATATTTGCTGGCTAATACCGCGGCTAAACCACTTAAGGAAACCCACATGGTGTAGTTGTGAAACAGGGCAACACCCAATAAGGTTGCAGCAAAAAGAATAAATTCTAACCTTATTCCTGCCAATGTGAGCATAGTGCTGCCTTCATTGGCAAACGCTAAAGTTGGAAAAATCAGTGTGCTGAGCAGTAATAGCCAAGCACTGATATTTCTACCTGTGTTTGTTTTAGTCATCGAATTGTCATCCTTTTAAATCACCGGCATAAATGCTGTTTTATGACCGGAGGTTTTCATTGCCAAAATTAAAATTACTGTTATTCGTCATCATCTTCGTCGTCATCTGCCTGACGAGTCACCGGCAGATAAATTTCGACGCGATCGCCTTCTTTTAGCTCGGTTTCGGCAGTGCAAAATTTGCCAAAAATACCAATGCGGTGCGTGGCCAGATCCAGATCCGGATAATGCTGGAACACGGGTGAAGCCATTAGCGCTTCCTGTGCGGTCACGGGTTCAGGCAAATCCAGTTGATACCAATTTCCTTTGGCTCCGCGAGCGTGTGCAACACTGATTTTCATACGTGACAACCTCCCTGAGTTGCTGGTGTTGTGCTCACCTGCGCATTTTTACCTGCCAGTAAACGTTTACTGATGCGAATAGCGCACAGCAGCAGACCCATCATGATGAAACCACCTGGTGGCAACAGCATCAGCAGGAAGCCGTGGTAGCCGGGTAATACGTGTATTTCCATAAATTTGAAGTGCGGGCCTAACAGCAACGAGGCACCTGAGAATAACGTGCCACTGCCGATAATTTCCCGACAACCGCCCATGATGGTCATGGAAAGAGTAAAGCCAAGCCCCATTCCCAGCCCGTCGAGCATGGCTGGAATAGGCGGGTTTTTCATCGCATAAGCTTCTGCCCGGCCAAGAATGGCGCAGTTTACTACGATCAGCGCAATGAACAATCCCAACACTTTATGTAAATCGTGCATCCAGGCATTCATGCCTAAATCAACCAGCGTTACCAGTGCGGCGATCAGTAGTGTAAAAATCGGAATACGGATCTGGTTTGGCACAATGGAACGGATCAGTGATACCAGCAGATTAGAGGCTACCAGCACCAATGTTGTCACTGCACCCATCCCCAAACCGTTGGTAGCTGTGGTGGTGACAGCCATTAACGGACAAAGAGCCAGTAACTGAGTAAAGATTACGTTGTCTTTCCATAAGCCATCAGTGAATACGTTTTTAATACTCATAATTAACTCCCTTTCCGATCCAGAAATTCATTCTGGTGGCGTTGAAACAATTGCAGCGCTTCATGCACACCCTTCACGACGGCTCGTGGCGTAATAGTGGCACCAGTAAAGGAGTCAAACTGACCACCATCTTTTTTCACATGCCAGCCTTTTTCATCAGGTTGTTGCAGCGATTTGCCATTAAAACTTAAGACCCACTGACTTTTACTCAAGTCTATGGCGTCACCTAAGCCGGGGGTTTCGGTATGACTTAACACGCGAACTCCGGTTAAGGTGCCATTCGCATCGATACCAAGCAGAATACGAATAACGCCGGAATAACCATTAGTCTCGGCGAACAAGGCGACACCAGAACCAACACCACCTTGACGGGCACGGAAGAAATGCACTGGTTTGCCTTCCATTGTCAGGGTGAGCTCTTCTTTGCTTGGCACATTGTCATAGAGTGATTCAGGTAATACCTGCACCAGCTGGCGTTGTGTGTCTTCGATGCCTCTGGCAAGGATCGCGTCTTTCGTCATGGCCGAAAATGCGGCAACGGCACCACAAACAAATAAGGCGAACAGACTGAGTAAAAAGGCCTGATAGTAAGGCTGCTCTCTAACCGGTAAAGCGACGGATTGAGTCATTATTTTTCCTCCGTTTTAAGGTCATAGCCATACATGCGTGGGCGAGTGTATTGGTCAATCAGTGGGGTGACGGCATTCATGATCAGGATGGAAAATGCCACACCTTCCGGGAAGTTTCCGAATGTGCGAATAACGAAGATCAGGAAGCCGGTTCCGGCACCAAAGATCAGTTTGCCGCGATTGCTGGTGGGGGTTGTGACTGGGTCGGTGGCAATGAAAAAGGCACACATCAGTAACCCGCCGCTGGTGAGTTGCGCCAGTGGTTCAGGCACTGCAGATGGATCGGCAAACCACATGGCAGTTCCTGGTAACAGGCAACCCAAGATCGTTGCAACCGGCACGTGCCAAGAAAATACTTGCTGTTGGATCAACCAGATACCACCAACCAACATCAACACCGCTGAGGTTTCACCCAAACTACCGGTACTGGTGCCCAATACATGCGACAGCCAGTGAAAGCTGGTCTGAGCACCTTCTTTGGTTAAACCCAGTGTGGTAGCACCGGAGACACCATCTACCCCCATCTTGTACCAGACGCCGTCATAGAAGGCGCTGGGGGTGATCCATTTGGTCATTTCAACCGGAAAAGAGATCAGCAATACCACTCGGGCCAGCATCGCGGGGTTAAACAGGTTCTGGCCTAAACCGCCATAGACCTGTTTACCAAAGAAAATGGCAAAGGCTGCGCCTAATGCACCGATCCAGAGAGGCGCATGCGGTGGCAGACTCATCGCCAGGATCAGCGCGGTGAGAATAGCGGCACCATCATTAATTTCACCTTCTGCGCGTGGATTTAACCTAAGTGATACAACCTCACAAACCAGTGCACTGACGATAGTGGTGATCACAAGAAAGAGCGCAGGCATACCAAACTGCATGATGCCTAACAGCACGGCGGGAGCGAGAGCAATGTTCACCTTGAACATCACCTTTTTAATTGAAATACCCTCATGGGCATGGGGGGCACGTAAGATCATCATGCTGACTCCTCTTCTGTCGCGGCGGCACTATTTGTTGCAGCGGCGCTATTACGACGCGATGGGCGGCGTGTAGCGGCTTTTGCGGCCTTGGCCGCTTCTTTTTCTGCTGCTTCGCGTTCCATACGTTCACGACGTGCGGCACTGTTTAAGCAGGTTCGAGCGGTTTTTTGTTCGGCAAAACGGATTTTATTGATCTCCTGTTTGCCCCAGTCGAAATATTGGGTCAGTGGAATGGCAGCCGGGCAGACATAAGCACAAGAGCCACATAACAAACAGTCCATCACGCCCATTTCTGCGGCTTTGCCAAAGTTGTCGACCTTCAACTCAGCCACCATATCCAGTGGTGTCAGGCTCATCGGGCAGGCACCAATACAGCGGCCACAACGCACACAGGCACTGGCTTTCGGGTTCGGTAATTCATCTTCGGTTAACAGCAAGACACCACTGGTACCTTTCGTTACCGGAGCATGAATGTCGGTAATAGCTCGTCCCATCATTGGGCCGCCTAATACAATGCGGGCAGGGGTTGATTTCAGACCACCGCATTGTGCGACGATCTCAGAAATCGGCATGCCGATGGGAGCTAATACGTTGCTTGGCACTTCCACGGCATCACCAGAGATGGTGATAACGCGATGTGTCAGCGGGCGACCAAAACGCAGTGCTTCAAAGATGGCAATACTGGTTGCAACGTTCTGCACCAGAACGCCGACATCCGCAGATAATTTACCGCTGGGTACCTGACGACCTGTAACCGCTTCGATCAGCTGTTTTTCGGACCCCATCGGATAGAGTGCCGGCAAACCAACGACATGCATGTTTTCTTCTGCTTTACACAACGTTTCCATCGCAGCGATGGCGGCAGGTTTATTCTCCTCAATGCCAATAAACACTTTATCGGCCAGCGTTATTTGCTGCAGATAACGAATGCCACCCATGATGCGATCGCCTTGTTCCTGCATCAGTCGGTCGTCACAGGTCAGATAAGGTTCACATTCACTGCCATTGATGATCAGCGTGTCGATCAGATATTTCTGACTAAGACGCAATTTATCCGCCGTGGGGAACATGGCGCCACCCATACCCACAATGCCCGAATGCTCAATCAATTCAATCATTTCATCGCGTGATAGCGCATGATTCGCACGGGCCGTATTACCGATGCTATTCCGTGGATTTTTCATATCCACTTTGATGGTAATGTTGTTTTGATCTATCGCGCTGATCTGTCCGGCCAATGGTGCATGAATCGGCATGGAGAATCGCCCGTTTCCGGTTGCGATCAGTTGATCAGCCTTAACCTCATCGCCAACTTGCACAACCGGCAGTGCCGGGGCACCAGCATGTTGTTTCAGCGGTAAAATCAGACGCCAAGGCGCTTGCATAGTAATAACCGGATTTTGGCTGGTCAGCTGTTTATGGCTGTCAGGATGAATACCACCATGTGGTCGGATCTGAGCTTTAAGCATTTTTCACCTCCAGTGCTGCTGGTTTGATGGCACCGGGTTTACTGACCCGACTCATAAAGGCAGGATCGGGATATAAAGAAATGCCGTTATGTGGGCAAACTGAAACACAGGCCCCACAACCAGTACAGGCGTCGGCAATCACACCGTGTAACTGGCGAGTCGCGCCAACAATCGCATCGTAGCTGCACTGTTTGATGCAGCGACCACAACCATCACAACCATCCATAGCAATGGCCGCGACTTGTGGCCCTTTCATGCCATTGCTGTCTAATGTCACACCTAATACCGCCGCTATTTTCTGAGCTAACGCCGCGCCACCCGGTGGGCAGACATCCGGTGCTGCTTCACCACAAGCCATCGCTTTCGCAGCTTGTGAACAGCCAGGATAACCACACTGACCGCACTGACCGTTAGGAAGTAAGGCACTGATTTCATCCACCAGTGGATCGCCATCGACCTTTAAATGAATCGCTGCGTATCCCAACGCATAACCGATGCCTGCAGCCAGCAAAGGAATAGCTAATAAATAAAGTAATGTGAGCATGTCAGTCTCCTTAACCCGCTAAGCCGCCGAATCCGGCAAATGCCATTGCCAGAATGCCTGCGGTGATAAAACTGATAGGGGTGCCGCTGAACAGATCGGGCAACACCGATTTCTCCAGCCGTTGCCGTAAACCAGCAAACAAAATGATCACCAGCGAATAACCCAGTGCAGAACTAAAGCCGTAGACCAGTGCCTGAATGAAGGAGAGTTTTTCCTGAATGGTTAATAAGGCGATACCCAGAACAGCACAGTTAGTGGTGATCAGTGGGAGAAAGATCCCTAGCGTGCGGTGCAGTTCAGGGCTCTGTTTGGCGATAAACAATTCCGTCAGCTGAACCAGCGAAGCAATCACCATGATGAAAGTCAGCAAGCGCAGGTATTCCAGACCTAATGGTATTAACACCGCGTGCTCGACAATCCAACCGACGCTCGTTGCCATAGTTAAAACAAAGGTTGTTGCCATCGCCATTCCGATTGCCGATGAAACCTTGTTTGAAACCCCCATGAATGAGCACAACCCCAAAAACCGGGACAGCACCACATTATTGACCAGCCCGTTGGCCAGTATGATTAGCAGCAGATCACGCATTCCGTTTGCCTCTTGTAAACCCAGATGCAAGGGAAAATGCGAAAGCTATGCCAAAAACTGTGGGCTGCATCACAGTGATGCGTTGCCCCGTAATGGGGCGATTAAATCCGACAAAACTGTACTTTGATTGAGTTAAAGCAGACAGCACCGCGCTATTTTTGTCGCTATAAGCCTATTTTTTGTATGGTTTTGTTCTGGATATGACAAGCGAGCCAGTTGATCACGTCAAAATGAATTTTTCGGAATGACTCTTGCTTTTATCAAAGAGGTCTGGAGACAACCACATCACAGATTCATCAACACCGACAAATTGTCTGATTGCTCACAGCTGGCGATTTAGCGCATTTAAAGGAGAGGATATGAACATCCTGCAAAACTATATCCCTGAGACCACCGGAGCGGTCTGCATCAACAGTGCCAGCTTACAGCAAATGCTCTCTGTGCTGCCGATGGAACTGTTTTATGGTGTGGTTGAGCAATCGTCCGTCGGGATATCGATCACCGACCCGAAAGCCAACATTCTGTATTGTAATACCGCTTTTTGTCGTACCACCGGCTACAAACGAGGTGAGCTGCAATATCGGAACCATAATATTCTGGCCAGCCAACAAACCCCGAAATCGCGTTATCAGGCGATGTGGCATCAATTATCTCAGCATCAACCGTGGACAGGTCGTCTGATCAACAAACGGAAAGATGGTTCTTTATATCTGGCGGAAGTTACCGTCACCCCAGTGGTCAACGGTGAAGGTCAGATCACGCACTATCTGGGCATGCACCGCGATATCAGTGAACAATTTGCGCTGGAACAGCGGGTACACAACCAAAAAGCGATGATAGAAGCCGTGCTTGATGCTGCACCGACTGCGATTGCCGTGCTTGATGAACATCATAAGGTGGTGCTCGATAACCTGACCTACAAAACCCTGCGTACCGACCTGCGTGGTAACGAACCTTACACTGCACTGGGTTTTACACCGGGTGTCCAACGTCCTGATCGTGACCAGCTGTGGCCACTGACCATTCGTGGTCGCCAGCGCTGGTTCAGCATTCTGATCCAGCCACTGTCTGAGCTGAATGAAGAGGCGAGCCTCTATTTTGGTGACGGGAAACGGCCTTGTTCATTGCTGATGATCAGCGATCAAACCGAACGCCGCCAGCAGATCGAACAATCGCGACTGGAACAACTGCGTATGCAGGTGGAAGAACAAACCCTGTTTTCTGCCATTCGGGAAACGTTAGATGTGGCGATGGTACAAAGTCAGGCGCCACTCAACATGCTGCAAGCCGCGTTGCGTCTGGAAGGCAACCCTGACAGCAGGGCGGCAATTGCGATCCACACAGCCTTAGAGGCCGGTCATCAAGCATTACAACGGCTGGAACAATATCGTCCGGCCATTAAGGTAGAAGAGCCGACTCATTTTGATCTCATGAGTCTGTTTGCTGATCTGCACGACATGCTGACATTGCGTTTAGAGCATCTCGATGTGCTGATGCAGCTGGACATCGCAGCTGATCTACCGGAACTGTTTACGCAACGCACCCGCTTATTAACCGCGCTGAGTCTGTTGTTTGATCGCGCCTGTCAGGCCGTCACTGGCCAATCCGCCGGGCAACTCAAATTATGTGCCTATCAAAACGAACAGGAACTTTGCCTGGAAGTGCACGACAGCGGGCAAGCACCGGCGGTCACCGCGACCCACCGCTTATTACAACCACAAACCGACAATGGCGGGAAGCGTAACGACACTATCGAATTAGGTTTTGCACAAAATATCGTTAACGATCATAGAGGGGTGATCGAAGTGGAAACGAGTGATTTAGGGGGTAGTTGTATCCGGCTCAGGCTGCCTCTGTGCGCCATTATCAGGGAGGATAAAAAATGAATACGCACGCCAGCCTGTTTTCCACCAATGGAAATAAAAGCCTCAGCATGCAACAGCAACTGAATGCGTTACACCAGATCAGTATTGTGCTTAGCCGCTCACTCGATCTGGAAGAAACGCTACGCAGTACTTTGCAAACGCTGAGCGACATCGCACACATGCAGTATGGTCTGGTTTCTCTGTTTGATCACAACCGGAGCGCCTTGTTTATCCAGGCTGTACACGGCATTGATGCGGAAGTCGTGAAAGATGTTAAAGGTGTTCGCTATCGCATGGGGGAAGGTATCATGGGCACCGTGATGCATCAGGGCCATGCGCTGGTGATCCCACGTGTCGCCGATGATCCACGGTTTCTTGATCGTCTGAATTTATATGATTATGCGCTGCCTTTCATCTGTGTGCCGATCCCCGGTGCAGACAGCCAGCCGATCGGGGTGTTAGCCGCACAACCGCAGTCATTGGATGAAACTGAGCTGCCAGCCCGGACCCGTTTTATGGAAATGGTGGCTAACTTAATCGGGCAGACCGTACGTCTGATTGGCAAAGTGCATACCGAACATGAAGCGATAAAAACGGAACGTGACAGTTTGCGCCGTAAAGTTCGCAGCCAATATGGTTTCGACAACATGGTTGGCCAGACACAGGCAATGCGCCAGATTTTCGATTCCATCCGTCAGGTGGCGAAATGGGATACTACCGTGCTGGTACGCGGTGAAAGTGGTACAGGTAAAGAGCTGATTGCCACCGCAATCCATTACAACTCACCGCGGGTAAACGGGCCGTTTGTTAAACTCAACTGTGCTGCATTGCCCGATACGTTATTGGAAAGCGAACTGTTTGGGCATGAAAAAGGGGCTTTTACCGGTGCGGTGAAACAGCGGAAAGGCCGTTTTGAAATGGCCGATGGTGGCACACTGTTTTTAGATGAGATCGGTGAAATCAGCGCCTCATTCCAGGCCAAGTTACTGCGTATCTTGCAGGAAGGAGAAATGGAGCGCGTCGGTGGCACTGACACCTTAAAAGTGGATGTGCGCATCGTCACCGCGACCAATCGCAATTTGGAAGACGAGGTGCGTAAAGGCAATTTCCGTGAAGATCTCTATTATCGTCTGAACGTCATGCCGATCCAGCTGCCACCACTGCGCGAGCGTCTGGAAGATATTCCGGAGCTGGCTAAATTTCTGGTGCAAAAACTGTCAGAAAAGCAGGGTCGGGAAATTAAAATCAGCGATGGTGCGATCCGAATGCTGCTAGGCCATGACTGGCCGGGTAACGTGCGTGAACTGGAAAACTGTCTGGAGCGTGCCACCATCATGTCGGAAACGGGTCTGATTGATCGCGATGTGGTGCTGTTCCATGCCAACGAGCGCCCACAAACCGGCTTCAGCGCACCAGTGGCAGTCAGCAAACCGGCCATTGCGACCGATGTTGATTTCACTGATCCGCAATTGGATGAACGTCAGCGCCTGATTGCCGCGTTAGAACGTTGTGGTTGGGTGCAAGCTAAAGCAGCGCGTTTGCTGGGCATGACACCACGCCAAATTGCGTATCGCATTCAAATCATGAATATCAATATGCGGCGTATGTAAGTTTTTCCGCAGGAATGAAAAAGGCATGCTCACGCATGCCTTTTTTCTATCTCATTGAATCGATGATGCTTATTTCAGCTCATCAGCCTTATTTCAGTTCATCAACTAAGGTAACCGCGCGACCGATGTAGTTCGCTGGGGTCATTTTTTTCAGTTCTGCTTTCACGTCATCTGGCAGGGCCAGCGTGTCGATGAATTCGCGCATACCGGCAGCATCAACACGACGACCACGGGTCAGCTCTTTCAGCTTCTCATACGGTTTTTCGATACCGTAGCGACGCATCACGGTCTGAATTGGCTCAGCCAATACTTCCCAGTTGCTGTCCAGATCAGCGACCATGTTCGCTTCGTTGGCTTCCAGTTTGGAAATACCTTTCAACGCCGCCTGATAAGCGATCAGCGAGTAACCTACCGCGACACCTAAGTTACGCAATACGGTTGAGTCAGTCAGGTCACGCTGCCAGCGGGAAATTGGCAGTTTTGCCGCCAGATGACCGAACAACGCGTTGGCTAAACCTAAGTTGCCTTCAGAATTTTCGAAGTCAATCGGGTTAACTTTATGCGGCATGGTTGAAGAACCAATTTCACCGGCAATGGTGCGTTGTTTGAAGTGACCCAGGCAGATGTAACCCCAGATATCACGATCGAAGTCGATCAAAATCGTGTTGAAGCGGGCAATTGCATCAAACAGTTCCGCGATGTAATCGTGCGGCTCGATCTGCGTGGTGTACGGGTTCCAGGTCAGACCCAAACCAGTCACGAATTGTTCCGCAAACGCGTGCCAATCCACCTCAGGGTAAGCACTGATGTGGGCGTTGTAGTTACCAACTGCACCATTGATCTTGCCGAGGAACTCAACCGCCATGATCTGTTTGTACTGACGTTCCAGGCGGTATGCCACGTTCGCCATCTCTTTACCCAGAGTGGTTGGTGAAGCTGGCTGACCGTGAGTACGTGACAGCATTGGCATATCACGATAGTTGTGCGCCAAATCTTTGATCGCAGCGATCAGTTTTTCACAGTACGGAGCAATCACTTCTTCACGGGCCGCTTTTAACATCAGACCGTGAGAGTTGTTGTTGATGTCTTCGGAAGTACAAGCAAAGTGAATGAATTCAGTTACTGCATTCAGTTCTTCGCTGACCGCTACTTTTTCCTTCAGGAAATACTCCACCGCTTTCACGTCGTGATTGGTGGTTTTCTCGATGGTTTTAATGCGGGTTGCATCGGCTTCGTTAAAATCACGGACAATGCTGTCCAGCAGCGCATTGGCTGCATCAGAAAACGCCGGAACTTCCGGGATGCCAGGGTGGGCGGCTAACTGCTGTAACCAGCGCACTTCTACTTCTACGCGGAAGCGCAGCAGGCCGTATTCAGAAAAAATCGGCCGCAGGTCGGTACATTTATCACCATAACGACCATCAATCGGGGAAACAGCAGTCAGGGCTGACAGTTCCATCACATCACTCCTCGACACTTTCGGTCACTGATAAGATTAAAGTTGGCGCAAAGCAGCTTCGGCAGCGGCAATGACTTTTTTACGGAAAAACAGGATATGACGACGACGGCCTCCCAGCTGTCGCCAGAGCACACAGGCTCTGATCCCGGCAAGCAACAACGCGCGGATTTTGTGCTGCACCTGCGGTTGCTGTAAATAAAGCGGCGCTCCGGAAACCTGGATACGGGGGCCCAGATTACTGATCACGTCGCTGTAAATTCCGGCCAGATTACCTAATACGGTATCGGCTAACAGATCAAAATGCAGTGATTGACGCTTGATCTGACCCACGCGTTCACCCAGCAGCGACAGCGCCCGACGTTTGCCACTCAGCTTACGTTCCAGCGCGACCATGCCGATAACATAGCGGGTCAATTCCACGTTTTTCGGATTACGGTTATTGCCCAGTTGTTCTACCAGCGTGGAATAGCCGTTGCGTAACAGTGCATGATTCGGATAAACAGACTCCGCTTTGTCAGGATCAGTAATTAAGATCCCCTGCAGCAGGCAGCGCATGGATTCTTCATCGCAGCTACCGTGTCGTGCAACTTGCTGTACTAACCAAGCAGCCTGACAGACAGCGGCCAGCGCCATGGTTTGTACTGCCTGCTTATTTCGCATGGCTATACACTCCCAGAAAATCGTTGTTCAATGATACCGCCACCCAAACACTCATCACCCAGATAAAACACAGCAGACTGGCCTGGGGTAACAGCAGCTTGTGGCGATGCAAATGTCACTTTAATGGTCTCGTCATCTAACGGCTCAACATGACAAGGAATATCTTGCTGGCGATAACGGGTTTTTACCACGCAATCAAACGGCTCACGACGCACCTGACGATCAACCCAATCCAGTTGTTTCGCGATCAGGCCATCAGAGAACAGGCGAGGGTGATCATGACCCTGCGCGACAATCAATACGTTACGGGCAACGTCTTTGTCCACCACATACCATGGGTTTTCATCGCCGTCTTTTAAACCACCGATACCCAAACCTTTGCGCTGGCCTAGGGTGTGGTACATCAAGCCCTGATGTTCACCAATCACCTTGCCATCCACCGTTTCGATAACGCCGGGCTGCGCTGGCAAATAACGACCTAAGAATTCAGTAAATTTCCGCTCACCGATAAAACAGATGCCGGTACTGTCTTTTTTCTTCGCAGTGGCTAAACCTAACTGTTCCGCAATTGCACGAACCTGTGGTTTTTCTAAATCACCCACCGGGAACAGGCTTTGCGCGATCTGTTTTGAACTCAAGGTGTAGAGGAAATAACTCTGGTCTTTGTTGTTATCCAAACCACGCAACAAACGGGCTTGACCCGTGCTGTCATCCCGGCGCACATAATGGCCAGTCGCGATGTAATCAGCACCTAAGTCTTCGGCGGCAAATTCCAGAAACGCCTTAAATTTGATCTCTTTATTGCACAAAATATCCGGGTTTGGCGTGCGGCCAGCTTTGTATTCGGCTAAGAACAGCTCAAATACATTATCCCAATATTCGGCAGCAAAATTCACGGTATGCAGTTTGATCCCGAGTTTGTCACAAACAGCCTGGGCATCGGCCAGATCGGTTGCGGCAGAGCAATACTCGTCTGAATCATCCTCTTCCCAGTTTTTCATGAACAGGCCTTCAACTTGATAGCCTTGTTGCTGGAGCAAATACGCTGAAACGGAAGAGTCTACACCGCCGGACATGCCGACGATGACTTTGATTTGGCTGTTGTTTGTCATCGGGATATCAGTAAAGATGGAAAATCGGCGCTTATTTTAGCAAAAAAGCAACACTAAGCCTACAACCTCAGCGGCGATCTTTCAGTGCAGAAAGCGGTAATCGCACGCCAGCCAGATAATCATTAAAACATTCCATGACCAGCGGGCTGCGTAATCGGTGTCCTAATGCCCGGATCTCATCAATGGTTTTCCAGTGACAAGCCAGAATATCGTTATCCGGATCTTGCGGATGATGTTCGCCCGGCGCTTCGGCTAACTCGCAATAAAAACAAAAACGCAGATAAGTCAGCTTACGGTAGGGGCTGGAATACATATAAGTACCCAACCAACCATCTGGTGCTAAGGTTAATCCGGTTTCTTCTTTAATTTCACGGCACACTGCCTGATAAATTGATTCACCGAATTCCAGGTGACCCGCCGGCTGATTAAAAACATGTCGACGACGATCCATCTCCTCAACCAACAAGAAGCGATCTTCAAAGCGAATAACGGCGGCAACCGTTACGTTGGGACGAAAAGTCATGCGAACTCCTCAGAAAACAGCTATAGATTACCTGATTTGCTGTTGTGCCGTCATCCTTCACTGTGCCCAACAAACTGATTAAATGTATTTTGTTTTCATGAAATCAGCATTCTGGCGTCCTGACGCCGTTTGCAGAAATGCAGCGATGGGCTAAGATGACGGTCACAAAAATAATTTGAAAAGTGTGCGTGACTAACCAATGACGTACCTCGCCGCTGGTGCAGGTTAGTTCAGGCGAGACAATAAACCGGAAGTCAGGAGACACAGATGGAAAGTAAAATCGTTGTACCCGCTACAGGCGAAAAAATTTCTTTAGACGCCACGGGCAAGCTGGTTGTACCGAACAATCCAATCATCCCTTTTATCGAGGGTGATGGTATCGGTGTTGATGTGACTCCGGCCATGCTGAAAGTAGTGGATGCCGCTGTTGAGAAAGCCTACAAAGGCGAAAAGAAAATCTCCTGGATGGAAATCTACACCGGTGAGAAATCAACCAAAATTTACGGTGATGATGTCTGGTTGCCAGCTGAAACATTGGATGCCATGCGTGAATACCATGTCGGTATCAAAGGCCCACTGACTACCCCGGTTGGCGGTGGTATCCGTTCTCTGAACGTAGCACTGCGTCAGGAACTGGATCTGTACGTTTGTCTGCGCCCGGTTCGTTATTATGAAGGCACACCAAGCCCGGTTAAACAGCCAGAACTGACTGACATGGTGATCTTCCGTGAAAACGCCGAAGACATCTACGCCGGTATCGAGTGGAAAGCTGATTCTGCTGAAGCGAAAAAAGTGATCGAATTCCTGCGCACTGAAATGGGCGTTAAAAAGATCCGTTTCCCTGACAACTGCGGTATCGGTATCAAACCAATGTCAGAAGCTGGTACACAACGTCTGGTGCGTGCTGCGCTGCAATATGTTATCGACAACGACCGTGACTCACTGACTTTGGTACACAAAGGCAACATCATGAAATTCACCGAAGGCGCATTCAAAGACTGGGGTTACCAGTTAGCGCGTGAAGAGTTCGGTGCTGAGCTGATTGATGGTGGCCCATGGTGCCAGTTCAAAAACCCGAAAACCGGCAAAAACATCATCGTTAAAGATGTGATTGCAGATGCGTTCCTGCAACAGATCCTGCTGCGCCCAGCAGAATATGACGTTATCGCTACCATGAACCTGAACGGTGACTACATTTCTGATGCACTGGCAGCCCAGGTTGGTGGTATCGGTATCGCGCCAGGCGCCAACATCGGTGACGGTGTTGCCCTGTTTGAAGCAACCCACGGTACTGCGCCAAAATATGCAGGTCAGGATAAAGTTAACCCAGGTTCACTGATCCTGTCTGCAGAAATGATGCTGCGTCATTTAGGCTGGTTTGAAGCAGCTGATCTGATTGTAAAAGGCATGGAAGGTGCGATCCGTAACAAGACAGTGACTTACGACTTTGAACGTCTGATGGACGGCGCAACCCTACGTAAATGTTCTGAATTTGCTGATGACATGATTAGCCAGATGTAATGGATTTAAAAATCGCGGTCTCTGATGACGTGATTTTTAAACAGCAAAAAACAGAAGCGGGAACTTGGTTCCCGCTTCTCTATTTGTGCATCCCGTCTCTCTAATTATGATTCCTGGGATGAATTAGGCACAATGCTGGTAGCATGTGAACCTTTAGGCCCTGCTTGTACTTCAAACTCAACAGGCTGCCCCGCTTTCAGCGTTTTGTACCCGTTCATGTCGATAGTGGAATAATGAGCAAAAATATCATCACCGCCCTCATCCGGGCAGATGAAGCCAAAACCTTTCGCATTGTTAAACCACTTTACGGTTCCAGTAGCCATACATCTACGTCCTCAGAGATGAAATTACCTTAAACGCCGTTAGATGATCACACTGCTGACAGTGAAATATTCTGTTCAGCTGGTCACCAATTCATCAATCTAGTGTAAAAAGTTAACGAGTCAAGTAGCAGATATCTAAAGCAAGATCTAATTCAAATAGTATATTGACAACTATTCTTATCTCGGTAGTAATGAAAGAAAAAGGTAGTCGGAAATGAGTAAAACGCGTGTCTCGCCCACACCTGAAACGGTGGATGAGAGCAAAACTAAAATTCAGCCGCCCGCCATGTATAAAGTGGTGTTGATGAATGATGACTACACCCCAATGGATTTTGTGGTGGAAGTTTTACAGCGTTTTTTCCATATGGATCTGGAAAAGGCGACTCAGGTCATGCTGGCTGTGCACTATGACGGCAAAGGTATTTGTGGCGTCTATACTGCAGATATAGCAGAAACAAAAGTTGATCAAGTGAACCGTTACGCTCGTAAGCATGAACATCCGTTGCTGTGTATTATGGAACAAGCCTGAAGATCAGCAGGTACCTTGCATAGCGTTGTCGTCAGTTGGTTTGGGAGGTGCCCATGCTAAACAAAGAACTGGAAAAATCGATAAACCAGGCATTTAAGTCGGCAAGAGAAGCGCGTCATGAATTTATGACGGTCGAGCATTTATTGCTGGCATTAATCGATAACCATTCCGCCCGGGATGCACTACTGGCATGTGGTGCTGAAGTTGATCAACTGCGCAGAGAATTAACCGTTTTTCTGGAGCAGACCACGCCGCTGATACCTCTGGAAGAGGCAGAGCGGGATACACAGCCAACCCTCGGTTTCCAACGTGTATTGCAACGAGCCGTATTTCATGTGCAATCATCCGGCCACAACGAAGTTTTTGGTGCTAACGTACTGGTCGCTATTTTCAGCGAACAGGAATCACAAGCTGTCTATTTTCTGAAAAAAGCCGATATCAACCGTTTAGATGTGGTGAACTATATTTCGCACGGGGTGCGCAAAGATGTGCCGCAGCAGGATGATGGCCAGTCTGGTCACAATGCCAGTGACGGCGAGGGCATGAGTGAAGAAGCCGCAGCTAATCAAATTGAAAATTTTGTTACTAATCTGAATTTGAAAGTGGTTGAAGGCAACATTGACCCGTTGATTGGTCGTGATGCCGAAGTAAATCGTGCTATCCAGATTTTGTGCCGTCGCCGTAAAAATAATCCATTGTTAGTTGGCGAAGCAGGGGTGGGTAAAACCGCCATTGCCGAAGGCTTAGCCTACCGTATTGTGCATGGCGATGTGCCAGAAGTAATTGCGGATAACACCGTGTATTCACTGGATATGGGCTCGTTACTGGCAGGGACTAAATACCGTGGTGATTTTGAAAAACGCTTTAAAGCCGTGCTCAAGCAATTAGAACGCGAAAAAGGCGCGATCCTGTTTATCGATGAGATCCACACCATCATCGGGGCAGGGGCTGCGTCTGGCGGGCAATTGGATGCCGCCAATCTGATCAAACCCATCCTATCTTCTGGTCAGCTGCGTTGCATGGGTTCAACCACTTATCAGGAATATTCACAGGTCTTTGAAAAAGATCATGCACTGGCGCGTCGTTTCCAGAAAATTGATGTGGTGGAACCATCCATCGATGACACCACCAAGATCCTGATGGGGTTAAAACCACGCTACGAAGAGCATCACCATGTGCGTTATACCAATAAAGCACTGCGTGCAGCGGCGGAGTTAGCAGCGAAATATATCAATGATCGTCATCTGCCGGATAAAGCCATTGATGTGATTGACGAAGTCGGTGCCAGCCAGCGCTTGTTGCCACCGAGCAAACGTAAGAAAGTGATCAATGTACCGGATATCGAAGCGATCGTGGCTAAGATAGCGCGTATTCCGGAAAAATCGGTTTCTTCAAGTGATCGTGATACCTTGCGTCATTTGGAACGCAATCTGAAGATGGTCGTGTTCGGGCAGGATAAAGCCATTGAAGTGCTGACCGATGCCATTCGTCTGAGCCGTTCTGGCTTGGGTAACGAACGTCGTCCGGTTGGTTCGTTCCTGTTTGCCGGCCCAACCGGGGTGGGTAAAACCGAAGTCACCCTGCAATTGGCCAAAGCGTTAGGTATTGAACTGCTGCGCTTTGATATGTCGGAATATATGGAACGGCATACCGTATCCCGTCTTATCGGCGCACCACCAGGCTATGTCGGTTATGAACAGGGCGGCTTACTGACCGATGCGGTTATCAAACAGCCACATTGTGTGGTGTTGCTGGATGAAATTGAGAAGGCGCATTCGGATGTCTTTAATCTGCTGTTGCAGGTCATGGATAACGGCACGCTGACAGATAACAACGGCCGTAAGGCGGATTTCCGTAACGTTGTATTGGTAATGACCACCAATTGCGGGGTTCAGGAAACTCAGCGTAAATCGATTGGTTTCCAAAATCAGGATCATACCCATGATGCGATGTCGGAAATTAACAGAACCTTCTCACCAGAGTTCCGTAACCGTTTAGATAACGTGATCTGGTTTAACCACTTGGATATGGATGTGATCCACCAGGTCGTTGATAAGTTCATCGTTGAGTTGCAGGCACAACTGGATGTCAAAGGCGTATCGCTGGAAGTGACCTCCGCTGCACGCAATTGGCTGGCAGAAAAAGGCTACGACAAAGCGATGGGCGCTCGTCCAATGGGACGCGTGATCCAGGAGCAAATGAAGAAACCGCTGGCCAACGAACTGCTGTTCGGCGAGTTAGTTGCAGGCGGTGTAGTGAAAGTCGACTTGCAGGATGACAAACTCAAGTTCAATTTTACACCGAACAAAGAGAGTGTCTTGCAGCCGTAAACGTGCGTAAAGACCAAAAAGAAAAAGCCCCGGATTGATGCTGGGGCTTTTTTCTATCTGGATCTCAACGAGAACGGAATACGATGCGACCTTTAGACAAGTCGTATGGAGTCAGTTGTACAGTTACTTTATCGCCAGTCAGAATACGGATATAGTTTTTGCGCATTTTGCCGGAGATATGTGCCGTTACCACATGGCCATTTTCAAGTTCAACACGGAACATTGTGTTAGGCAGGGTCTCCAAAATCGTCCCTTGCATCTCGATACTGTCTTCTTTAGACATTGAATCCTCGTAATTACCACCAAAAAAATCTGCTGGATCATGCCGGATTTCCGCGGTTGTGTAAAGTTCAGTCACTGGTAATGGTGTATTTTTCCCAGACTTTATTTTTTAAGCGCTCATGTGGCAGGTAACTGGATTTGTAATTCATCTTCCGACAGTTATCGACCTGATAGCCGAGATAGAGGTAAGTCCTTCCCATTCGTATGGTTAATTGCAGCTGCGTCAAAATGGCAAAGGTACCTAATGAATAAGCCTCAAAATCAGGATCATAGAAGGTATACATGGCACTTAAACTGTGCGGCAGAATATCCGTCACCGCGACCGCAATTAATTTATCGCCTTCATAAAACTCAAGGAAAAATGGTTCCAGCCAGTTGCAGAGCAGAAATTGTTTGTACTGACTGTAACTAGGCGGATACATGCTGCCATCGGCATGCCGCTGCTGGATGTATCGCTCATACAACGCGTAATAAACAGGTTTATCCTGATGGCTCAGTTGCCAGGTGATATTGCGGTTTTTGTTGATTATCCGACGTTGATGACGGCTGGGTTTAAATTCACTGGCTTCAATGCGTAACGAATGACAGGCAGAACATTGCGTACAATGCGGGCGATAAACATCATTTCCGCTCCGCCGGAAACCCGCTTGCAGCAGCGATTCATAACCCTCAGCTGTACGATAGTTTTCATCCATCAGCACAATGAGCTGTTCATATTGCTCTGGCAGATAGCTGCAGGTATGTGCTGGTGTTATCCCAACCCGCAAAGGCGTCGAATTCATAACGTTACTACCTGTGGTTGCCAGCATTCATCGGGGAATGATTGTTCACGCAATAGCGCTAACTGGTGTAAAAAATCAGCGCGCGGCCATTCTTGCACACCCATGGTGGCGAGATATTCATTTTGCATCTGACAATCGATCAGTGGCGCGTCATAGTGGGTTAGATGGCGGCATAAAGCTACCAAGGCCATTTTGGACGCATCGGGCCGGTGGTGGAACATCGATTCACCACAAAACAGTTTGCCAATGCTGATGCCATACAAACCGCCAACCAGCTGTTCGTTATCCCATACTTCGATGGAATGCGCCTGTTTCATCTCATGTAATATTGCATACGACTGCATAAATTCGCTGGTGATCCATGTGTCTTCGGAATACCGCCGTGGCGCTGCGCATTCTCTTACCACCTGCATAAAGGCCTGATTCACGGTAAAACGCAGAGAGGTTTTATTCAGTGCTTTTTTGAGTGAACGGCTGATATGGAGTTGATCGGTGGGTAATACACCACGTGGATCAGGCGACCACCACAGAATAGGCTGGTATGCGTTATACCAAGGGAATATGCCGTTATAATAGGCGGTTAATAATCGGGAGGGTGACAGGTCACCACCAATGGCTAACAGCCCATTCGGTTCCTCTAATGCTTCTTCCGGTGAAGGAAAATAGAGTGTGGAGTCCAATTCTGTCAGATAACTCGTCATTAACTGCATTCGTTTTTAAGATGCGTTCATTTGATAATAACCAGCGTGGCCGGTTTTGTCATGGCGTGATCTCGCCGCAATAAAAAATGCCGCATTCCGCGGCATTCTTATCAGACCAGAAAACGTTATTTCGCCAAACTGTCGAGGTAACGTTCTGCATCAAGTGCCGCCATACAACCAGTACCGGCAGAGGTGATCGCTTGACGGTAGATATGATCGGCAACATCACCGGCAGCAAAGACACCCTCAATGCTGGTTTGCGTTGCAAAACCGTCACTGCCGCCTTTAACTTTCAAATAGCCGTTTTGCATGGCTAACTGACCATCAAAAATAGCCGTATTCGGGCTGTGGCCGATAGCGATGAAGGCGCCCATCACTTCGATATCTTCCAGTGAGTCGTCTTTGGTGCTGCGTAGGCGAACACCGGTCACACCCATTTCGTCACCCAATACTTCTTCCAGGGTGCGGTCGAGATGCAACTTGATAATCCCTTGTTCCACTTTGTCATACAGACGTTTGATCAGAATTTTTTCTGAGCGGAAGCTGTCACGACGGTGGATCAAATGCACTTCTGAGGCGATGTTAGCCAGATAAAGCGCTTCTTCAACCGCTGTGTTACCGCCACCGACGACTGCAACTTTCTGTCCACGATAGAAAAAGCCATCACAAGTGGCACAGGCAGACACACCGCGGCCTTTGAATGCTTCTTCGGAGTCCAGCCCCAGATAACGTGCGGAAGCGCCTGTCGCAATGATCAGTGCGTCACAGGTGTAAGTGCCGTTATCGCCCGTCAGGGTAAATGGTTTTTGTTGCAGATCGACGGCATTGATATGATCGAACAGGATCTTGGTGTCAAAATGTTCCGCATGCGCTTTCATGCGATCCATTAATGCCGGGCCGGTTAAGCCTTCAGCATCACCAGGCCAGTTTTCCACTTCAGTAGTGGTGGTTAGCTGGCCACCTTGCTGCATACCGGTGATTAATACAGGTTCCAGATTTGCTCGCGCAGCATAAACGGCAGCGGTGTAACCGGCTGGGCCTGATCCGAGAATTAGCAGCTTACTGTGTTTTGCCTGGGTCATGGTGGCATCCTTTTATGAATATTGACGAGATAATAGGAAATGATACCGATGGGGTAAAGCAGGAGAAACCGATTACTCCAATCGGTTTTATCTATTAAATACTAATTATGTATAAGCAGCGGAAAAATGAGCAGAAAAAATACAATTTATCTGCTCATTGAGCTATTCGGCCTGCGTTTATGCGTTCAGGCTTGGTCCGCGCTCAGTGCCTGTTCGGCAGAAATTGTTGGTAATCCATGAGCTTGCCCCACTTCAGCGCAGGTTAATCGTCCTTTAAAGACATTCAACCCTTTACGCAGATGTTTATCGTTGTTCAATGCAACGGCATAACCTTGTTCAGCCAGTTTGATAATAAAAGGCAGCGTAGCGTTATTTAATGCCTGTGTTGCGGTGCGGGCCACGGCTCCGGGCATGTTGGCAACACAGTAATGCACCACATCATCCACAATATAAGTTGGGTTACTGTGTGTTGTTGCATGTGAGGTTTCAGCGCAGCCGCCTTGATCGATCGCCACATCTACAATGGCAGATCCGGCTTTCATCTGTTTCACCATTGCTGCAGTAATGAGTTTAGGCGCAGCTGCACCTGGTAATAAAATACCACCAATGACCAGATCAGCGTCTAACACGGCATGTTCAATAGTTTCCGCAGTGGAATAAATAAGTTTGGCGGCACCTTTGAATTCACTGTCCAGCTTACGCAGCGTATCGGTATTTTTATCCAGCACTGTCACATCGGCACGCATACCAATGGCAATTCGCGCGGCATTCGAGCCAACAACCCCGCCACCTAAAATGACCACTTTTGCGGGCGCGACACCGGGTACGCCACCTAACAAGACACCGGCACCACCGTGTGATTTTTCTAAAGCCGTTGCTCCGGCCTGAATAGCCATCCGACCTGCTACTTCTGACATAGGGGCGAGTAAGGGAAGGCCGCCTTTATCGTCGGTAACTGTTTCATAGGCAATACAGATAGCGCCACTTTTCAGCAGATCCTGCGTTTGGGGGAGATCGGGCGCTAGATGTAAATAAGTGAATAAAATTTGCCCCGGACGTAGCAGTGCGCGTTCGGTCATTTGCAATTCTTTGACTTTGACAATCATCTCCGCGGCGGCAAAAACATGGTGTGCATCGCTGACAATATCCGCACCAGCCGCGGTATAGCGCTCATTTGTATAGCCAATCGCCTTACCGGCATCAGTTTCTACCAGTACAGTGTGGCCTCTGGCGGTCAATTCGCGTACACTAGCTGGTGTCATACCTATGCGATATTCATGGATTTTTATTTCCTTTGGGACTCCGATTATCATACTGGTTTTTCCTTTTAAAATCAGACGATTATTCTGTTTGTCAAATAAGGGGGTAATAAGGAATTGTTAACATAGTATGGTTATGTTCTTGTAAAAGTTTAGTTTGTTCATTATAAAACAAATAGTGATTATCACTGTGTTTCATATCTAAGGTGGAAGGAAATGCTGGAAGAACAGATCAGACTCAGGGATTTGGATCGTATAGATAGAAACATCCTGAATGAACTGCAAAAAGACGGTCGCATCTCGAATGTTGAGTTGTCTAAACGTGTGGGGTTAAGCCCAACGCCCTGTCTGGAGCGTGTAAGACGCCTGGAACGGCAAGGCTTTATCGAAGGTTATACCGCTATTCTTAACCCCCATTATCTGGAAGCCTCGCTGCTGGTATTCGTAGAGATCACACTGCAGAAAGGTGCGCCAGATGTATTCGAACAATTTAACAAAGCGGTTCTTTCTTTAGAAGAAATACAGGAATGCCACTTAGTTTCTGGTGATTTCGACTATTTGTTAAAGACGCGTGTGCCGGATATGTCTGCATATCGTCGGTTGTTGGGTGAAACACTGCTGCGTTTACCAGGTGTGAGTGATACGCGCACCTATGTGGTGATGGAAGAGGTCAAGCAGACCAGTCGTTTGGTCATTAACACCCGTTAAGAGTGAAGCCCGTGCTGTTGCACGGGCTATGTTCATTATCCCGCGTAACAGAATTGTACCTACTTCCTCCACGACCGCTTATAATACGCCGCAGAATTCAAGTCTGGGCTCAGTTCTTTTTTATATTCTCAGACGCATAATTATCGCTTTCCAAGAAGGAGTATAGGTTTGGCTGCTGGAAAGTTTACGCCGATGTCAGGTTTACGGCGCATTTTTGAGACGGGGTTAATAGTTTTAACGGTTGCCGCGTTATTCATGCTGCTTTCATTAATTACTTACCATCCTTCTGATCCGGGCTGGTCGCAGACTGCCTGGGGCGGCAAAGTGCATAACGCTGCAGGTAGCGCGGGTGCATGGTTGGCTGATCTGATGTTTTTTGTCTTCGGGGTATTTGCTTATATTATCCCGGTGCTGGTCGTGATCATCGGCTGGGCTATTTTCAAAGCACCATATCGCTTACTGGAAGTAGACTATTTTGCCTTAGGTTTACGCATTATCGGGTTCATTGCACTATTCCTGTCGATGTCAGCGATGGGCAGTATGAATTTCACCGATATTCATAACTTCTCATCCGGCGGCTTGATCGGTGACATGCTGTATACCGCGCTATTGCCGATCTTCGGCCAGTTAGGCACTACACTGGTGCTGCTATGTTTGATTGCCGCCAGTATTACGCTATTCACCGGTTGGTCATGGCTCATGTTGGCTGAGAAAATTGGCGAAGCTGTGACTGGTGTGTTGAATTTCATCTATACGCTGCCAAGTCGTATCGTTGGTTGGTTTGCCGGTAAAGCTGGTTATCAACGCGTGCAATCTGACGTGCATGATGAACATGATTCATTCACAGATGATGACGATGAGGATGATTTTATCCCTTCGCCGGTCGGTGTTGATGAGAGTGTCATTCCTCAACGTGCGCCACGTTTTTCATTCAGCCGCAAACCACCGGTTGCAGTACAAAACGATGATCTGGAGGACGATGAGGCACCAGCTCCGGCAGTTACGGAACGTCGCGAGCCAGAATTTAATCTTAATCCGGTAAAGAATAACGCTGCGCGCAGTGAACCTACTTTTACGGCCAGCTGGTCTGCATTAGAAGACGATGATGACTGGGAACCCACTATGCCGTGGGTGACCGAAGACAAAGAAAGTAAACCAGCAGTGGCTGCGATAGTGCCGCCGGCTGTTGTATCAAGTGCACCGAGCGTTGCCGCGCAATCTGCACCAGCGGCACCCACTCCATTGCAAGTTGCTGAACAGGCATTGTTAGATCGGGCTCGTAAAAAAGCCGCGATTGGTGATTTACCGTCCTTTAATTTGCTGGAAACGCCACCACCAAAAGTGCAAATGATGAGCAAAGAAGAGCTCGATCGTATTGCGCGATTGGTTGAGTCCAAACTGGCTGATTACAACGTGCAGGCGCGTGTGGTTGGCGTTTATCCTGGCCCGGTGATTACCCGTTTTGAGCTGGATCTGGCGCCAGGTATGAAAGCCAGCAAGATCACGGGTTTATCCCGCGATCTGGCACGTTCACTCTCTGCCGTGAGCGTGCGAGTGGTCGAAGTGATTCCCGGCAAACCTTATATCGGGCTGGAGTTACCAAACCGTTATCGCCAAACCGTACATCTTCGCGAAGTCATCGACAGTGATGCCTTCCGCAATGCCAATAGCCCATTAACGCTGGTGTTAGGGCAAGACATTGCTGGCGAAGCCACAGTCGTTGATTTGGCCAAAATGCCGCATGTGTTGGTGGCGGGGACAACAGGTTCTGGTAAGTCAGTTGGCGTGAACGCCATGATTATTTCGATGCTGTATAAAGCCACACCAGAAGAGGTGCGCTTTATCATGATCGACCCGAAAATGCTGGAATTATCAGTCTATGAAGGTATTCCGCACCTGCTGACCGAAGTGGTTACCGACATGAAAGATGCGGCGAATGCGCTGCGTTGGTGTGTGGGTGAGATGGAGCGTCGTTACAAGCTGATGTCGGTAATGGGCGTGCGTAACCTGAAAGGTTATAACGCGAAAGTTGGTGCAGCACTCGACTCGGGCAACCCAATCAAAGACCCATTCTGGCGTCCGAATGATTCCTTTGAGGAAGAGGCGCCAGATCTGGAGCGTTTGCCACATATCGTGGTGATCGTCGACGAATTTGCTGACATGATGATGATGGTTGGTAAGAAGGTAGAAGAACTGATCGCGCGTATTGCTCAGAAAGCACGTGCGGCGGGTATTCACCTGATTCTGGCTACTCAGCGTCCATCGGTCGATGTCATCACTGGCTTAATTAAAGCAAATATACCAACGCGTATTTCGTTCCAGGTATCGTCCAAAATTGACTCACGGACCATTTTGGATCAACAAGGTGCCGAAGCACTGTTAGGTATGGGTGACATGCTGTATATGCCACCGGGGGATAATAACCCTGCACGTGTGCATGGCGCGTTTGTCAGTGATAATGAAGTGCATCGTGTTGTCGATGATTGGAAATTGCGTGGCGAACCAAACTATATTGATGAGATCCTGAATGGCGAGATCACGGCAGAAAATGCGCTACCGGGTGAGCAAACCAGCCGCGATGAAGATTTAGATCCGCTGTTTGATGAAGCCGTTGAGTTTGTTGTGGAGTCACGTCGTGGTTCCACTTCCAGCGTACAACGTCGTTTTAAAATCGGTTATAACCGTGCGGCACGTCTGATTGAACAGATGGAAGGCCATGGAATTGTCAGTGCACCGGGTAGTAATGGGCAACGCGAAGTGCTGTCACCAGCACCAATGAGAGACTGATATGACAACAATTACGAAATGGTGTGCGGCGGGATTAACCGCTTGTGTCTGGTCACTGAGCTTCAATGCACTGGCAGATGACAGCGCTGCATTAAAGAAAAAACTGGCGAGCATTCGCCAGTTCAGCGCGCATTTTGAACAAGAGGTGACTGATGCACAGGGTAAACCTTTGCAAAAAGGCAGCGGTGAAATGGTATTGCAACGCCCGGACCATTTCCGCTGGGAAGCGAAGCAACCCGATGACAATCTGATCCTGTCAGATGGTAAAGCGGTTTGGTTGTACGATCCGTTTGTTGAGCAGGTCACGGTAATGAATTTAAGCAAAGCGGTGGTGAATACGCCGTTTCTGCTGATCTCCAGCACCGATGATAAGATCTGGAAAAATTACCTCATCGATCAAGATGGCTCGGCATTTACCATTACCAGCAAACAAAAAGATCAACGTATCGAATCATTGCGCATGGTGTTTGATGATAAAAACCGTATTACGCGGATGGAAGTGAGTGAAGCCCAAGGACAGCGCAGTGAATTTACACTCTCTGCCTTTAATGCCAACCCGATCATCAAAGCGGATACCTTTAATTTCAAAACACCAGAAGGTGTCACGGTTGACGACCAACGCTGATGAGCAATCTGTCGCTGGATTTTGCCGCTGATTTTCGCCCTCTGGCTGCGCGGATGCGGCCGGAGCGGTTAGACCAGTATATTGGCCAAAGCCATTTACTGGCAGAAGGCAAACCCTTGCGACGAGCGATTGAGGCCGGACATTGTCACTCCATGATCTTATGGGGGCCACCTGGCACAGGTAAAACCACCTTAGCCGAGTTGATGGCGCGTTATTGTCAGGCTGATGTCGAGCGTATTTCTGCTGTTACATCGGGTGTTAAAGAGATCCGTGCTGCCATTGATCGAGCGAAAGACAACAGCTATCGCGGTCGTCGCACGCTGCTGTTTGTCGATGAAGTGCATCGCTTTAATAAGAGTCAACAGGATGCCTTTTTACCGCATATTGAAGATGGCACCATCATCTTTGTTGGCGCAACTACTGAAAATCCCTCGTTTGAGCTGAACAACGCATTGTTATCGCGGGCCCGGGTCTATTTGCTGAAACGTCTGACTGAGGATGATATTCAGCAAGTGGTCGAACAGGCGTTAACCGATCCTCGTGGGTTAGCAGGGGAAGCGTTACAGTTTGATGAGGGCGTATTAAAAGCACTGGTACAACTGGTCGATGGCGATGCGCGTAAAGCGCTGAATTATCTTGAATTGCTCAACGACATGGTTGAAAGTCACGGCGGTGTGAAACGGGTTGATCGTCATCTGTTGGCCGCTGTTTCCGGTGAAAAAGTAGCGCGTTTTGATAATCAGGGTGATGTTTATTACGATCTGATCTCTGCCTTCCATAAATCCATTCGCGGTTCTGATCCGCAAGCCGGGCTTTACTGGTATGCGCGCATTGTCGCCGCTGGCGGTGATCCGCTGTATGTTGCCCGCCGTTTGCTGGCGATTGCCTCGGAAGATATTGGCAATGCTGACCCGAATGCCATGCGGGTTGCTCTGGCCGCTTGGGATTGTTTCGAGCGGGTAGGGCCGGCAGAAGGGGAGCGCGCTATCGCACAGGCGGTGGTTTATCTGGCTTGTGCGCCGAAAAGTAATGCCGTATATGTCGCCTGGAAAGCAGCATTACAGGACGCTAAAACGCAACCGGATTATGAAGTGCCGCCGCATTTGCGTAATGCTCCGACGAAACTGATGGCATCGCTGGGGTATGGTGAAGAATATCGTTACGCCCACAACGAACCGGGTGCCTATGCCGCTGGTGAGTGTTATTTCCCGCCCGAGTTGGAAGGACGCGAATATTACCTGCCGTCAGAACGTGGCGCCGAAAAACAAATCGCACAAAAACTGAATTATCTGTCAGAGCTGGATGCACAAACCACTTTTCAGCGTTATCCCAAACCGCGCTAAGGGTGAAATACGTACCTATCAACACCTTCATAACTCTATCAAAATAGAATAATCCTTGTTTTGGCGTACCCGCCAACGACGGCTTTTGGTAAACTGCATCCATCGACGACGTCTATTTGGTCGCGGATCGGTTTATTCCTCCAATAATTTCGCATAACAGCAGGTTTATCATGCTTGATCCTAAATTTTTACGTGGTGACATCGAAGTGGCGGCTGAGCGTTTGGCTCTGCGTGGCTATAAACTGGATGTGGCTATGGTCACTGCGCTGGAAGAACAGCGTAAAGAGCTGCAGACTCGTACTCAGGAATTGCAGGCGGAACGTAATGCCCGTTCGAAAGCGATCGGTGAAGCGAAACGTCGTGGCGAAGATGTAGCCCCGTTGATGGCGGAAGTTGGCACATTGGGTGACGATTTAGAGCAGTGCAAAAAACAACAGGACGAGATCCTGGAAAAAATGCGTCAGATCTCCCTGTTAGTGCCAAATTTGCCAGCTGATTCTGTACCCGTCGGTAAAGATGAAAGTGAAAACGTCGAAGTGCGTCGCTGGGGTACACCTCGTCAGTTTGATTTTGAAGTCAAAGATCACGTTGCGGTGGGTGAAGCAACGGGCGGTCTGGATTTTGCGGTCGCAACTAAAATCTCCGGTTCACGTTTCGTCGTGCTGAAAGGCCAAATTGCCCGCATGCACCGTGCGTTGGCGCAGTTCATGTTAGATCTGCATACCCAACAGCATGGCTACACCGAATGTTATGTCCCTTATCTGGTGAATGCAGATAGTTTGCTGGGTACTGGCCAGTTACCTAAATTTGCCGAAGATCTGTTCCACACCGCGATCAATGGTGAAGGCGATGAAGAGGGCAAGGTGCGCAAATTCTCGCTGATCCCAACAGCGGAAGTGCCATTGACCAACATCGCACGCGATGAAATCTATGACGAAAAAGCACTGCCAATCAAAATGACTGCGCACAGTCCATGCTTCCGTTCTGAAGCCGGTTCTTATGGTCGTGATACTCGCGGTCTGATTCGTATGCATCAGTTTGATAAAGTTGAAATGGTGCAGCTGGTGCATCCAGAGAAGTCATGGGATGCGCTGGAAGAGATGACGGGTCATGCAGAGAAAGTGCTGCAGTTGTTAGGCTTGCCATATCGTGTGGTTGCGCTGTGTACTGGTGACATGGGTTTCTCTGCGGCAAAAACTTACGATTTGGAAGTTTGGTTGCCTGCTCAGAATACCTATCGTGAGATTTCATCTTGCTCTAACTGCACTGATTTCCAGGCGCGTCGCATGCAAGCGCGTGTGCGTGGTGCTGACAGCAAACCACAACTGCTGCACACGCTGAATGGTTCTGGTCTGGCGGTTGGCCGTACCTTAGTTGCTGTGTTGGAAAATTACCAGCAAGCAGATGGTCGCATCGAAGTACCAGAAGTGTTGCGTCCTTACATGAGTGGCCTGACACATATCGGTTAATGTAATCCGATTACGTACTGCATAAAAAGCAGGCTGGAAACAGCCTGCTTTTTATTGCCTGCCTGATCAGGTGCGTAAGTGACGTAGTTCGTCTTCCAGTTTTTCTGCCTGCACACCCAGATGTTCACTGCGCTGATATGAGTAGTTAGCCAGATCAGCCAGTGTTTGAGCCGCATCATTGATCTTGTTCAGATTCTGAGTGACGTTTGCTGTCACAACATTTTGTTCATCCGTTGCCAATGAAATCATATTCATATATTCATCAATATTCTGAATTTGCTGTACAACCTCAGCCAATGTGTTGAACGAGAGCTCCGTATCATTGACAGTCTTCTCTGCAGTGCTCATACCGTTGTCAATGACCTTCATGGTGTTGGTGACTTCTTGCTGCAGATTTATAATCAGGTTGCTGATTTCATCTGTAGACGTACGGGTTTTTGTTGCCAGTGAGCGTACCTCATCGGCGACAACAGCAAAACCACGACCCTGCTCACCGGCTCGTGCAGCTTCAATTGCTGCATTCAACGCTAACAGGTTAGTCTGATCCGCAATCGAGCGGATAACCTCGATAATATGGCTGATATTGTTACTGCGCTGAACGACCATTCCGACGGCACCATTCGCCTGCTGCATATTGTCAGACAGATCCCGGATCTGGCCTCTTGCCACCGCTAATGAGTTTTGCGCATTTGTGACGGCCAGCGTTGTGTCTTTGGTTTCTCCGGCTGCTTTATTGACATGATTAGCTACTTCACCCACGGCAGCGCTCATCTGATTCATCGCCGTAATGATGCTGCTCATCTCCTGATGCTGGACATTGATATTTTGTTTAATGTTGACAGAGGTATCAGACATTATCTTTGCTTCGCTGGCGACGGCATGTCCAACCGTTTTTATACCAGAAACCATTGCCCGTAACTTATCTAAGAAACGGTTGAAATTCCCTACTAACTCAATCAGTTCAGCATGCTGATTGACTTCCATATGATGAGTCAGATCGCCTTCACTGCTGGCCAAATGCAACGCATGCCGACTGATCTGCGCAATGGGTTTGACGATAGAGTTAATCACAGTTCTCAGTAAAACAAGCGCGATAACCAGCACTAAAAAACTGGTACCAGCGGTGCGAAGTGTGGTGTTATGTAGTAAATCGCTTAGCTCACTATTTAACGCTTCACTGCTTGCCAGTGCGACACTTTTGGGGACTTGAACGACCATTAACCAGCTCGTATTCGCCTGTTTAATTTTGATAGGATAATAAGCAATAAAATCGGTTGATGTCTCTTGCAGCAGACCCTTCTCGGGAATTTGCGCCGGAATGGATACAGAAGATGGCGTCTCTTTCAGTGGGCGTCCCAGTTTATTTTTGAATTGATTACTGCCAATAATTAAACCTTTGGCTGTTAACAATAAGACATTTGCTTTACCGTCATACAGTGAAGCAGAGAGATTTTCGGCTTGTTGCTGAAAGATTGGTAGATTGACATCGACCCCGACGATGCCATGGAATTGCCCCTGAACGACCACCGGCATTGTTAAGCTGGTCAGTAATTCGGTATGACCAGGCGAAGTTTCGTAGGGGTAGGGCTCCATGATGCACGCATGTTTGGTATCCCGTCCGCAAAGATACCACTCGGCTTCGCGGATACCAAATTCATTGAGTTTGTCAGAATATTTCGCATTACTGGTCGCTGTATCAATGGTTTGCTGCTCTAGTTTCCCGCCATCTGTGCTATTACGGGTAAAATAAATTTCAAGCGTACCCTTGGTGGCGACGGAATGTGTATCACCGGTTACCCATTGCGCATCTTTATTGTCATAAGCATTCGGTTCAAACTGTGCGTATATAGAGCTGACCTGTTCGTTTTCACGCAGAATATTCTGCAAATCGGTTTGTAATGTTTCCCGGGTTACCGCCAGCTCAGGACGCTCGATTCCGGTCTTTACCATTCCTACCAGACTCGCCGGAATGCGGTAAGCTTCATTGATGAAAGCGGAAACCACCTCACTGTATTCACCCGCTTTAGCCGTAATGTTGTTGCGGATCTCAGCCCGTAAAGCGGTATCTGTTCTTTGTAATAACACTGTCTTTGATGACTCCAGAGAGAGCCAGAGCATACCGACAGAAAGAATACTGCTGCAGATCATTAATCCCATAACAAATAAAAACAATTTGCTTCGCAACGATTTTTCACGCATATGTGATTCCTTTGTTAAGCGATGCTGAAGTGCCAGATACCGAGTTTTAGTGAATCTATATCAAAAGTGTAGGAGCGCTAAGATGACAAAGCGTTGTTAATCGGAATTTTTATGAAAAAACAAATCTAATCTTGCGATACACACTTCATTTTGTAACATATGACTTCACTTCACACCATTGTCTGATGTCACCTGAAAATGCAGAAATATCTTAAACGGAACAATAGTGCGGCAATATTCAGTTTGTTGCTGGTTACCGGTTGTGCCAGCCACAGCGATGATGCCAAGCTGGAAGCTGATATGGTGGTTTTGACGCAAAAGATGCAGGCACTGAATGCCGAGTTAATTACACTCAAAGCTAAACAGGCGAAAGAACAGCAGCTAAAAGAAGAACAGAAATTAAAAGCGCAGTTAGTTAAACCAACGACTGCAGACGAGTAGCACTTATAACTAAGCTCAGGAAATAGGTAGAGCAGAATTGAAAATAGATGGTGGCTATGACGGGATTCGAACCTGTGACCCTCGCATTATGAGTGCGATGCTCTAACCAACTGAGCTACATAGCCTTTAAGATTAAATATGGCTGGGGTACCAGGATTCGAACCTGGGTATGACGGGATCAAAACCCGTTGCCTTACCGCTTGGCGATACCCCAACTGGAATATTTAAATAGATGGCTGGGGTACCAGGATTCGAACCTGGGTATGACGGGATCAAAACCCGTTGCCTTACCGCTTGGCGATACCCCAACTGGAAAACTTTACATAGTGATGGCTGGGGTGCCAGGATTCGAACCTGGGTATGGCGGAATCAGAATCCGCTGCCTTACCGCTTGGCGACACCCCAAAAATGGTGGCTATGACGGGATTCGAACCTGTGACCCCCGCATTATGAGTGCGATGCTCTAACCAACTGAGCTACATAGCCAACACTCGTACAACTCAGCATTGCTGCTGAACTGTGCGGGGCGCATTATGCGTATATGCGCTGTTACCGTCAACTATTTTTTATGTAACCGTTCCTGTCTGCTTAAATCTTGGTCGGCAACCAGCAAATAGTGCAGCTTATCTGCTGGTTTTGTTGCAGTTTTAGCCATTAAGCAGCAAGACTTATGCGCCGAATGCCTCTTGCCATTCCTGATTAAACTGCACAAGTGCAGCATCGACCGCCGGGCTGCGTAACAGCTGTTCGGCCACATCAATGGGTAAGGTCACGCTGGTACAGCCTGCCAGTAAACAATCCAACACTTGGCGTGGCGTTTTAAAACTGGCGGCTAAAACCTGACAGTGCGGGGCGTGCAACGTGAGCAGTTGTTGTAGTTCCTGCACACATTTAATGCCACTGCCACCTTGGGCATCAATCCGATTCACGTAAGGTGCGACATAACTGGCGCCAGCTAATGCGGCCAGCAAACCTTGCATTGGGGAATAAACTGCAGTGCCTAGAGTTGGGATATTACGTTGTTTCAGCAATTTGATAGCTAACAGACCTTCAGGGGTTACTGGGATCTTGACCACCAGACGTGAATCCAGCGTCTGCAGCTGTTCTGCTTCTTTCACCATCTCTTCTGCGTTATCGGCCAGAACCTGTGCAAACAGCACATTTTCTGCACCAATAATGTTACGTAATGCTGGCAGCACAGTGGCTAACGGTTGACGTCCTTTAGCCATGATACTGGGGTTAGTAGTAACGCCTTGAATGGGCATAAAGCGCGCTAATCGTTCAATGGCATTCAGGTCGGCACTATCAAGGTAAAACTCCATCATTTTCTCCTGTGATCTACTTTTCAGATCTCACTATATAAATATGAATCGCGATAAAGTTTGATTGAAATCAAAATAAACTTCGAATGAAAGTTTTTAAATAAAAATCGAAGCTAAGTGACAGGATAAATTATGATCTGCAATCTGCAACGCTATGCCACCCATGATGGCCCAGGGATCAGAACGGTTGTGTTTATGAAAGGCTGTTCACTCAGTTGCCGCTGGTGCCAAAATCCGGAAAGTCGGTCGCGCAGTTTAGATCTGTTATATGACGAACGACTTTGTACTCAGGGGTGTCAGCGTTGCACGCAGCATAGTTCCTGTTTTAAGCGCAAGGATAGCACTTCAGCCGTCACTATTTTGCGACACGGACTCACAGAAAATGAGATGCGCCTGGTGGCAGACGCTTGCCCGAGTGGCGCCATTTCTCTTTGCGGCGATGAGATGAATTCTGAGCAAATCATGGCCCAAGTACGCCGTGATATCGCGTTTTATCAGCGTAGTGGCGGTGGCCTGACGTTGTCCGGCGGTGAACCGTTTATGCAACCAAAATTAGCTCAACAGCTGCTGAACACCGCTCATCAGGAAGGTATTCATACGGCCGTCGAGAGCTGTTTGCATGTGCCTTGGCATTACATTGAACCATCGCTGGAATTTGTTGATTTGTGGCTGGTTGATCTGAAACACACTGATGCGGATAAGTTCCTGCAATGGACCGATGGTCAGCTACCTTTAATCCAGCACAATATTGAAAAGCTGGGCAAAAGCGGCGCCAATATTCTATTTCGCGTTCCCATCATTACTGATTTTAACGATGACGAAATAACGCTGAACGCCATCATTCAGCAAGCGGTTACACACTATCAACGTTTCGACGGTAGTGGCGAAATTCATTTCCTGCCGTACCACACTTACGGCATGCACAAATACCATTTACTCGGGCTGGATTATGAATGTGCCCGGAAACCATTTGATCGACCAGAGTTACTGGCCTTTGCCGAGCAGCAAGCCAAAGCCTGTGGTCTGACTGCCATACTGAGGGGGTAATTATGACTGAACTTGACCTGACCACGTTATCTGCGCGTATTCGTGATCATAAAAGGCGTTTAGTGGAGATCGTCAAACCGCCGGTTTGTACTGAGCGTGCTCGTCATTACACCGAAAGTTATCAGGCGAATCTGGATAAACCGATTGTCGTGCGTCGTGCGCTGGCACTGGCGCATCATCTGCAACAACGCACGATTTGGATCGACAATGATGAACTGATTATCGGCAATCAGGCATCCCGGTTACGTGCGGCACCGATTTTTCCGGAATATACCGTTGGTTGGGTAGAAAAAGAGATCGATGAATTAGGCGATCGCCCTGGTGCGGGGTTTAGTGTTACGGTCGAAGATAAAGCCGCTATTCATCAATTAGCACCGTTCTGGCGTGGGCAAACGGTACAAGATCGTTGTTATGGGCTGTTTACCGAAGAGCAGAAAGCAATTCTGGCCAGCGGCATTATCAAAGCCGAAGGCAATATGACCTCGGGTGATGCGCATCTGGCGGTGGACTATCCGCAACTGCTTGAGCTGGGGATTCATGGCTTACAGGCAAAAGTCGCTGAACGGCGGCAACGGCTCGATTTAGCAGACTGGAATGATCTGCATCGTGAGCAGTTTTTGAAATCGGTGGATATTACCTTACTGGCGTTGTCAGAACATATCCAACGTTATGCTGCACTAGCGCGTCAGATGGCTAGTCAGGAAAACAGAATTGAGCGCCGTGATGAATTGTTAGCCATTGCTGAAAACTGCGATTGGATCGCCCAACAGCCGCCGCGCACCTTCTGGCAAGCCTTGCAGCTGTGTTATTTCATTCAATTGGTATTGCAGATCGAATCTAACGGCCATTCAGTGTCGTTTGGCCGCATGGATCAATATCTCTACCCTTGGTATCGCCGTGATGTGGAATTAGAACAAACCTTACCGCGTGAGCAGGCGATTGAGTTGTTACATTGCTGCTGGTTGAAGTTGCTGGAGGTGAATAAAATCCGCTCTGGAACGCATTCCAAAGCGTCAGCCGGTAGCCCACTGTATCAGAATGTCACCATTGGTGGTCAGTGTTGGCATCAGGGGGTGGCGGTCGATGCCGTGAACCCATTGTCATATACCATTCTGGAGTCATGCGGTCGTCTGCGTTCCACACAGCCCAATTTAAGCGTGCGTTACCATGCGGGGATGAGTGATGATTTTCTCGAAGCCTGTATGTCGGTGATCCGTTGTGGTTTTGGGATGCCGGCTTTCAATAATGATGAAATTGTTATTCCGGAATTTATTAAGCTCGGTGTGGAAGTGGAAGATGCTTATAACTATTCCGCCATCGGCTGTATTGAAACCGCAGTACCGGGTAAATGGGGTTATCGTTGTACCGGGATGAGTTTTGTCAATTTTGCCCGTGTCATGCTGGCGGCATTAGAGCAAGGCAAAGATGCTACAACGGGGGAAATCTTCCTACCTCAGCCACAAGGGCTCAGTTTAGGCAACTTCCATAATTTTGATGAAGTATTAGCTGCGTGGGATCGTCAGATCCGCTATTACACGCGTAAAACCGTTGAGATTGACTGTGTTGTCGATACGGTGTTGGAGGAAAACGCACACGATATTCTCTGTTCAGCGTTGGTGGATGATTGTATTGAGCGTGGCAAAACAGCAAAGCAGGGTGGGGCGAAATACGACTGGGTATCCGGCTTGCAGGTTGGCATTGCTAATTTGGGCAATAGTTTAGCGGCAGTGCGTGATCAGGTGTTCAGCGGTAAATTGTCACAACAGGAATTAGCGGCTGCATTGGCGAATGATTTTGCCGGTGAAGAGGGAGAGGCATTACGCTTGATGCTGGCTAACCGCATCGCAAAATACGGTAATGATGATGATTCTGTGGATGATCTGCTGGTGCGGGCGTATCAGACGTTTATTGATGAAATCGGCCAATTCCATAATACCCGTTATGGTCGTGGCCCGATTGGTGGTGGCTATTATGCTGGCACATCGTCTATTTCAGCAAATGTTCCTTTTGGCGCAGGAACGATGGCCACCCCGGATGGCCGCAAAGCCCATGCACCGTTGGCGGAAGGGGCCAGCCCATCGTCCGGCACCGATAGTCATGGGCCGACGGCAGTCTTTAATTCGCTGGGTAAATTACCAACTGCGGCAATTCTGGGGGGGGTGCTGCTGAATCAAAAACTCAATCCGGCAAGTTTGGAACAACCACGCGATCGTCAGAAACTGATGATGCTGTTACGTACTTTCTTTGAGGTACATAAAGGCTGGCATGTGCAGTACAACATTGTTTCCCGCGAAACCTTGTTAGCCGCGAAAGAGCATCCGGATCAGTATCGGGATCTGGTGGTGCGAGTCGCGGGTTATTCAGCATTTTTCACCGCATTATCGCCAGATACACAAGACGATATTATCGCGCGTACTGAACATACGTTAGCGTGAATTTGAAAAGAGAAAACCCCGCGATGCGGGGTTTTTCATTAGTGCAAATGGAGTGTATGGCTAGTGCGATAAAGAAAAATAGTAACAGGCATATTTGGTCAAACCGAAGAATTCCTGTTGAGGGGCGGTCAAGCTGTCATGCGACACAATACCGGAAATAGTCCGCGGATCTTGCTGCAATGCGATCAAATCGACCCCTTCAGGTACCCGTCCTTTTTCATAGGGCAACACCATTGGTTTTAACGGTGCTGATGGTTCACTCGACATGACTAACGCTAATGTATCATCACTTAAAGTGACAACACTTCCTGGTGGATAAACGCCTAATACCTTGATGAGCAGTTGAGTAAATTGGTTATCAAACTGCTTATTGGCTTTTTTATATAAACTTGCGATCACTTGGTTGGGGTGAGCAGTGCCTAATCCATTACGAGGATGCAATTGCTCTTCGTAGTAATCCACGACGGCTATTAGCCGGCTTAAAGGCGAGATTTCACCATCTTTTAAACCAGATGGATAACCAGAGCCATCGAGATATTCATGATGTTGTAATGTGGCTTGACGGACTTCAGGTGTGAATGCTTTTAGCTGGGTCAGTTGTTCATACCCATATTGCACATGCATTCTCAGGTAATTCGCTTCCGCTTTCGTCAGCTCAGAGCGTTTACGACTCACCTGAGTGGGGATCCGTAATTCACCAATATCATGAACTAGTCCGGCCAGACCGGCATCCTGAATGGCTAACGGTTCCCAACCAGCTTCTTTGGCAATCAGCATGGCCATGAACGCAACATTCAGACTGTGCAGCAAAAGTGGATCACCATTGCGAACAGAACGCACCAGATGAAAGCCGATAGTGCTTTCTTCTGCATTCAAACTGGCAGCCGCATTACGCACTAATTCAGCGACCGTTGCCAGCCCTTCATCCGGTTTCAGATTTAGACGTGTCAGAGACTCGCGCAATGGCGACAAGGCATTTGTATAGCTACGTTCGGCGTGTCGGATGGAGCGACGGGCGGCTTGTTGTTGTACCTTATGGGGATCAGGGAGTGTGATTTCTGGTTCAATAACGGGTTCTTCAGGTTCTGGCGGCGCAGGTTCTTCTTCAACAATAACGCTTTTGGCTAGATCGACAGGAATCTCTCTGACACCCAGATCGCGCAATATTTGCAGCTGTTCTTCATCTTTAATACGAAACGAGCTAAACAGAAATGGATGATTTTTCCAACCGAAAGGCAGAACAACATAATGACCGATTTTAAGTTGATCAACAGGAACGGGTGTCGTCTGACTCATTAGATACTGTTCTCATTATCGTAGAGTGATATGTGACAAATATATTTATAGTATTAGCTACATAATGACAATAGTGACTTAATTTTTGTGCTGGCAAAGTAAGACAATAAAAAAAGCCCGTGAATACGGGCTTTTTTTAACTTTCTTCAATTTAGACGTTGAACAGGAAGTTCAGCACGTCACCATCTTTAACGATGTAATCTTTACCTTCAGCACGCATTTTACCGGCTTCTTTTGCACCTTGTTCACCTTTGTAGGTGATAAAGTCTTCAAACGCGATAGTTTGAGCGCGAATAAAGCCTTTTTCAAAGTCGGTATGAATTTTACCGGCGGCTTGTGGTGCAGTAGCCCCGACTGGAATTGTCCAGGCGCGCACTTCTTTCACACCTGCAGTAAAATAAGTCTGCAGATTCAGCAATTGGTAACCTGCGCGGATCACGCGGTTCAACCCTGGCTCTTCCAGACCCAGTTCTGCCATAAATTCAGCGCGGTCTTCTTCTTCCATTTCAGCTAAATCAGCTTCGATAGCAGCACAAACTGGCACGACCACAGAGCCTTCTTTAGCGGCAATTGCCCGTACCTGATCCAGATAAGGATTGTTTTCAAAACCATCTTCATTGACGTTAGCAATGTACATGGTGGGTTTCAGGGTCAGGAAGCTCAGATAACGGATCACGGCTTTTTCTTCAGCACTCAGATCCAGTGCGCGCAACATACCCGCTTGTTCCAGTTGTGGCAGACATTTTTCCAGCACTTCCAGTTCAGCTTTAGCATCTTTATCGCCGCCTTTGGCTTTTTTCTGGATACGCTGAATAGCACGTTCGCAGGTTTCCAAATCGGACAGGGCTAATTCGGTATTAATGGTTTCAATATCGTCAGCCGGATCAACTTTACCCGCAACATGGATAATGTTGTCATTTTCGAAACAACGTACCACGTGACCAATCGCTTCGGTTTCACGAATGTTGGTCAGGAACTGGTTACCCAGACCTTCACCTTTGGAAGCACCTTTTACCAGCCCCGCGATGTCCACGAATTCCATGGTAGTAGGCACAATACGTTGCGGTTTGATGATCTCAGCCAGTTGATCCAAACGTGGATCAGGCATAGGAACCACACCGGTATTCGGTTCGATGGTACAGAACGGGAAGTTGGCAGCTTCGATACCAGCCTTAGTCAGCGCGTTGAACAGGGTGGACTTGCCTACGTTTGGCAAACCGACGATGCCGCATTTAAAACCCATAGTGGTTGATTCCTCAATATCAGGCGGTAGCCTTGAAGCTGTGTAAGCGATTCATGGCTTTGGTCATATCATTAGTGAATAGTATATCAGTTGCGCGCACGGCTTCATCCAGTGCGTCGTCAATCAGTTGTTGTTCTGCCTTAGGTGCTTTGGTCAGCACAAAACCAACAACTTGTTCTTTGGTTCCGGGGTGGCCGATACCTAAACGCAGGCGATGGAACTGATTGTTATTGCCCAGTTTATTGATGATATCTTTCAGGCCATTATGCCCGCCATGGCCACCGCCTTGTTTAAACTTGGCAACACCTGGTGGCAGATCTAACTCATCATGTGCCACTAGAATGGCTTCTGGCGGGATCTGAAAAAACTTAGCTAACGCGACGACCGATTTCCCGCTCAGGTTCATAAACGTAGTCGGGATCAGCAAGCGGACATCTTGTCCGTTGATCTGAATGCGTCCGGTCAGGCCGAAATATTTAGGATCTTCCCGCAGGCTGCCATTATACCGGTTCGCCAGCGCAGCAACATACCAAGCACCCGCATTATGGCGGGTATATGTATATTCCGGACCGGGATTGCCCAGCCCGACGATCAGCTGTATGGGTTGTGTCATCACTAATACCGTTTCGGCTGGTATAAAGAAAACTGGCCTTTATCAGGCCAGTTGCAGCGGAATGTCTTTACTGGTGCGCACAATGTTGTTCTGTGCATCCAGATAAACCAATCGCGGCTTATGCTGGGCGACTTCATCTTCGCTCATCGGCCCGTAAGCACAGATGATGATGCGGTCGCCGACAGCCGCTTTGCGTGCAGCAGCACCATTCAGGGAGATCATGCGGGAACCGCGCTCACCAGAAATAGCGTAAGTGGAAAAACGCTCGCCATTTTCAATGTTGTAGATATCAATCGCTTCATATTCGACGATACCGGCAGCATCCAGAAAGTCCTGATCAATTCCACAGGAGCCTTCATAATTCAGAACCGCATGGGTAACACGGGCCTGATGCAGTTTGCCTCGCAGCATGATTCGTTGCATTGCTTTTTCCTTACATTACACGGCTTCGGTGTGGCAGAGATCACACCAGCGGCGCGACTATAAACTATCTGGTGGTTGCGCGCAAATTGACCACTAAATTATCAATCAAACGGGCCCGATTACCTAACCATGCCGCCATGAGCACCACGGCCTGCGTGCTTTGTTCACTCAGTGGTAACAGGCTATCAGCATCAACAATATCAATTGCATCGGTACGGAAACCAGCTGCATTCAGTTGGTCAGCCGCTTCACTGATCAATGCTGGAATTGCATTTTGTCGAGACGGTAATTGCTCGCCGATCCATGACATTACCTTTGCCAGTGTTGGCGCAATAGCACGTTCTTCCGCCGTCAAATAACCATTACGCGAACTCAGCGCTAATCCGTCGTCAGCCCGTACCGTTGGTACACCAATAATGTCGATTGGCATTGCCATATCTCGTACCATTTTACGGATCAGTGCGAGCTGCTGGTAGTCTTTTTGACCAAAACAGGCTACATCGGGCTGAACCAGATTAAATAGTTTAGTTACTACGGTGCTGACACCGCGGAAATGGCCCGGGCGCATAGCGCCTTCCAGCAGTGAGGATATACCGGGAACTTCGACGAAGGTTTGTGTTTCCAGCCCTTGCGGATACATGATGGCAGGCGTCGGTGTAAATACGGCAGCCACACCTTCTTGTACCAATAATGCGCAATCTTCATCCAGCGTGCGTGGATAATTAACTAAGTCTTCTGCCCGATCAAATTGCATCGGATTGACGAAAATACTGACAATTACCACATCGGCATACTGTTTGGCTTCACGTACTAACGTGAGATGCCCATTGTGCAGATTGCCCATGGTTGGGACAAATGCGATACGTTTGCCCTGTTGACGAAATTCCCGGATAGCGGCGCGCAGGGCGTCGATCTGTTCTGTGACTAACACGATCGGACTTCCTTAATTGAAGGTATGTTCAGCGGCAGGGAACTGGCCGTTTGCTACTTGTTCCACATAAAGCTCGATGGCTTTGCGAATATCGCCGGTTTCCGCCAGAAAGTTTTTACTGAATTTAGGGATGTAACCGGTAGTGACACCGATAGCATCTTGCATCACTAATACCTGGCCGTCAGTCTGCGCACCCGCGCCAATACCGATCACCGGAATGCGCAGTGCTTTGGTAATGCGTTCTGCCAGCTGGTCAGGAATACATTCCAGCACCACCATTTGCACACCAGCGGCTTGCAGCGCCAGCGCATGATGATAAATCTCTTCAGCACGTTGTGCGTCACGGCCTTGAATACGAAAACCGCCAAATAAATGCACCGACTGCGGTGTTAAGCCTAAATGGGCACACACAGGGATACCATTGCGGTTCAGCTGTTTGACGGTGTCACACAACCAGTCGCCACCTTCAATTTTCACCATTTTGGCACCAGCCGCCATGAGGCGACCGGCATTGAGGCAGGCTGATTTCACATCGCTGTAGCTCATGAATGGCAGGTCAGCGATCAGTAATGCGTTTTGCACGCCACGGGCGACATTGGCGGTGTGATACACCATGTCATCCATCGTCACTGGCAGCGTATCACTATGACCTTGCACTACCATGCCCAGTGAGTCACCGACCAGAATGGAATGTACACCGGCATCGTCAAACAGACGTGCGAAGGTGGCATCATAAGCGGTCATCATCGCGATTTTTTCACCGCTTTGTTTCATTTTCTGAATCTGGGTCAGGCTTATTTTGCTCATAGTGACTCCTGTGAAACTAAGATTATTCTGGTAAGCGGAACAGCGCTGTGCGATCACAGGCTGCAGCCAGTTCGGCCAGTTGACTTCCATCCGGCAGCGTAAGCTGTGGTGCTAAATCGAATAGCGGCACCAGGACAAACGCGCGTTGTTTCATACCGTAATGAGGGATGGTCAGGCGTTCATCATCGATCACGTGTTGACCAAATAACAGGATATCCAGATCCAGTGTTCGTGGCCCCCAACGTTCATCTTTACGCACCCGACCTTGTTCCAACTCAATGCGTTGTAATTCGTCTAATAACGCATGCGGTGCCAGCGATGTTTGCAATCTGGCGACGGCATTAATGTAATCAGGTTGATCCTGCGGGCCCATCGGTGATGAGCTATACAGCGGTGAACAGGCCAGCAGTTCCGTTGCGGGTATGTTTTGTAAAGCCGCGATAGCACGCAAGATCTGTGCTTGTGGTTCAGCCAGATTAGCGCCCAGCGCGACAAACACCTCAGTCATGGTTACGTTGGCCAGCTTGCTGCGGATAACGGCGACGACGGCGCGGACGTTTCCGGGCTGCATGTTCTTCACTTTGCGGACGTTCACTGCTTACTGCGGCGGTTGCCGTTGGAGCTGCTGGGCGCGGAGTATGTGTGTGTTCCGGGCGAATGAATTCGTGCGTTTGCTGGTAATCTTGCCACCATGCCACAATATCGCGGAAGCGTGGTTCTACCTGGGCGCGCAGCTCCAGAAAATCGAATGCTGCACGAAATTTAGGTTGTGCAAACAGTTTTTCCGCCCGTTTGCCGGAGTAACGTGGCAGACGTTCCTGCAGTAACCAGATCTCCCGTACATCGCTGGTAAAACGGCGTGGGATCGCCACGGTGTGGATCTGTTGTTCAATCGCTTCGTTCATCGCCATTTGCATCGCATCTTGGAATGGCAGATTACTTTCGTTGCTGATTTCGCGCTGACGCAAAGCAACCACACCCCACAATAAGGTGGCGTAGAAGAATGTTGGCGTCACCGGTTGATCGGCTGCCACGCGTTTATCGGAACCGGCGAGCGCTTTTTCCAGAAAGCGTTCATACGCAGAATTACCTTCTGGCGTCAGCAGTTTCCCAGCTTGTGGGAACAATTGCTGGAATAGGCCAAATTTGCGCAATAGGTGATAGGTGCTTAAGGCATGGCCGGCGAGGAACAGCTTGATGGTTTCTTCAAACAGCCGCGCAGACGGAATATCTTGCAGCAGCGGCGCTAGTCGGGATATCGGTTCGGCACTACGCTCACTGATAGTCAGACCTAACTTGGCTGCAAAACGGATCGCGCGCAGCATACGCACCGGGTCTTCGCGATAGCGGGTTTCCGGATCACCAATCAGCTCCAATTTACCGGCTGCCAGATCGTTCAGGCCACCATGAAAATCGTGCAATGAAAAATCTTTGATGTTGTAATACAAGGCGTTAACGGTAAAGTCACGGCGTTCAGCATCTTCTTCGATGGTGCCGTACACATTATCGCGCAACAACATGCCTTCTTCTGATTGTTCAGCAATGTTTTTACTGGTGTTCACCTGATGGTGGTGTCCGCGGAAGGTGGCAACTTCGATAATATCGCGGCCAAACACAATGTGTGCCAAACGGAAGCGACGACCAATCAGACGACAGTTATTAAATAATTTACGGATCTGCTCAGGGTGAGCATCGGTCACCACGTCAAAATCTTTGGGTATCTTCCCCAGCAAAATATCGCGCACACCGCCGCCAACCAGATAGCCCTGATAACCCGCTTTATGCAAACGATAGAGCACCTTCAGCGCATTCTCACTGATCATGCTACGTGAGATGCTGTGCTGGTCGCGGGTTAAAATACGGCGCGGTGAGTCTGCTGCTGGTGCAACCTTAGTCGCCTGTGGCGCAGTAGCGCGAGGCTGACGTTTGGGTTTTGCTGCAGGTGGATTGGCTTGCGTCGTTTGTGGCGTGGCTGGTGTCTCTTCTTTACCAAGCACTTTGCGATACAAATTGGCGATATGGGAAAAAATAGTACACCTCGGGATTTCTGACACAAAAAAAGAGCGGGCGGTATGATAGCGCACCGCAGCGTAAATGCGAACATCAGGGCGGGCAGATCACACTATTTTAAGGTACAAGAAGAAAGTATGACGCTGATTCTGCAGTTTGACACACTTTTACCATCATTAAACGGCAGACTAATATTCGGTTCAGGTCGGGGTCAGCTCAACTGACTATGAAGGAATGGAGAATACATGAAAATCTGGCATTGGATAGTATTGAGCGCAGTTATTGGTGTCGTTGGTTATCGTATTTCTTTAAATCAGCCGACCACAACCACATCGCCAGTTCAGCGGTCAACTCAAGTTGTTGTCGTGCCGGTTAAGAGAGAAGACTTCAAAGCGGGCTGGCAAGCCGTCGGTCGGGTGGTTGCCAAATCTTCGGTAGAATTAAAACCTCGTGTTGAAGGACAGATTGCCCGAATTTTCTTTAAGGAAGGCGCACTGGTTACTGCCGGGAAAGTCTTGATTGAATTGGATGACAGCGATTACCGCAACAAATGGCAACAGGCCAAAGCCGTGCTGGCGCATGATCAGGCATTATTGAAAAAAGCACAGGCAGATCTGGCTCGGGCCACCGTTTTACTGCAGAAAAAATTTATTTCTGAGGCGGACATGAACAGTGCTCAGGCGGCAGAACAATCAGCCGCCGCATTAGTCCAGCAAGATAATGCCAGTTTAGATATTGCTGCCCGTAATCTTGAGTACACACGGATTAAAGCGCCTTTCAGTGGTCGGGTGGGAGCACATTTAGTTTCTGTGGGGGCGACCGTGCAGGCATATAGCACGGTGTTAACGTCGTTAAACCAACTTGATCCTATCGCCGTGAGTTTTACATTACCGGAGAAAAATCTGGGTGATTTGCAGCTGGCGTTACGTAAAGGTGTGCTGGATGTTACCGCACAGGTTAATTCGGGTTCGCTCACCGAACAGCGGCATGGTCAGGTTTCATTTCTCGACAATAATGTCGATAGCAGCAGTGGTAGTGTGGCGCTGAAAGCTGATTTTGCCAATCTGCATGGTGAATGGCTGCCAGGGCAATATGTCACTGTGAAATTAGCACCACGGACTTTGCCGCAAGTGTTAGTTGTACCAAGCCAGGCATTACAGCAAGGGCCGGATGGTTTACAACTTTTTGTCGTGATCAAAGGGATCGCTCAAAAAATAGCAGTTGAAGAATTAGCGACCAATGATGGCTGGAGTGCTATTCAGGGCGAACTGCAGCAAGGCGATATGGTGGTTACGGAAGGGCAATTCCGCTTGAACGATGGCTCCCCGGTTACTGTTGCGCATAATCGTGCTGCCAACAACGTGGTTAAATCTGCTGGCAAGGAGTAAACGTCATGCAAATTTCCATGCTATCTATTCGCCGACCAGTAATGACCTGCCTATTAATGGGTTTTTTTACCCTGTTTGGTGTATTGGCTTACCGGGCATTACCGGTCAGCGAATTACCGCAGGTCGATTTTCCGACCATTAACGTATCAGCCAGTCTGTCTGGCGCCTCACCGGAAACCATGGCAGCAGCGGTGGCAACGCCTTTGGAAGGGCAACTGGCAACCATTTCGGGTATCGACAACATCAGCTCCACCAGCTCGCAGGGCACTACCAAGATCACGATTCAGTTTAATCTGGAGCGGGATATTGATGGTGCCGCGTTAGATGTGCAAAGCGCGATCAGTGCAGCACAGCGCAAATTGCCGAAAAGCATGACATCGACACCTTCGATGCGGAAGTCGAACCCGGCTGATGCCCCCATTTTCTTTATCGCCTTGCATTCGGATACGTTGCCGATTTCGACAGTGACTGAATACGCGGAAAGCAAGTTGGCGCAATCGCTGTCGATGTTACCGGGGGTGGCACAAGTCGGCGTGTTTGGTTCAAAACCGTATGCGGTGCGCATTCAGGCTGACCCTGACAAACTGGTGGCGCATGATCTCGGGTTAGATGAATTAGCCACCGTTATCGCCAATAATAATGTGAATGATCCCATTGGCGATCTGGATGGCGAGCATCGCAGTTTAAGTTTGCAAAGTAATGGTCAGCTGGAAAATGCAGCGGCATATCGCAAACTGGCGGTTGCATATCGCAACGGTGCTCCGCTCTATTTGTCGGAAGTGGCTAATGTACTCGATAGTGAAGAGAACACGCGGGTTGCTAGCTGGTTCGTCGATAAACCGGGGGTTATTCTCGCAATTCAGCGTCAACCGGGGGCGAATACTATTAGCACCGTTGATGCGGTGCGTCATGCGTTACCACAATTCCAGACTGTCCTTCCTGACTCCATCCAGATGGACATTCTTTATGATCGCAGTGAATCGATCCGATCATCGATTCATGATGTGCAATTCACGCTGTTACTGTCGTGTGCGCTGGTGGTGTTGGTGATTTGGCTGTTCCTGCGTAATTTATCGGCCACCGTGATCCCTGCGCTGGCGGTGCCGTTATCGGTGCTGGGCGCTGTGCCGGTCATGTATCTATTGGATTACAGTCTGGATAATTTGTCATTACTGGCACTGACGCTGGCCGTCGGCTTTGTCGTCGATGACGCTATCGTGATGATGGAAAATATCGTTCGTCACATGGAACAAGGTATGAGTGCCATGCAAGCGGCGCGTAAAGGCGCACGGGAAATTGGCTTTACCATTCTTTCGATGACGTTATCGCTGATTGCGGTATTTATTCCCTTGCTGTTCATGGGCGGCCTGATGGGGCGTTTATTGCATGAATTTGCTGTCACGATCAGTGCCGCGATTGCTGTGTCTGGCCTTATTTCGTTGACCTTGACGCCGATGTTGTGCAGCCGGGTGTTACGGCCACAACATGAGATGAATACCCCCGGTCGTTTTTCCCAATGGCTGGAACGCGGATTCACTGCTTTAACGGAAAATTACAGTCTTTCGCTGGTGATGGCGTTACGTCATCCGCGTTGGATGTTGTTTAGTTTTGCAGCCAGCATTGCGCTGACGGTGGTGCTTTATCTGCAATTGCCGAAAGACTTTTTGCCCAGCACTGATAGCGGGCAGATTACGCTCACCACTAAAGCGGCACCGGATACCTCTTTTGCCACCTTATCGCGGATGCAACAGCAAGTGGCTGAGATCGTCCGCGATGATCCCAATATTGCAGCTTTTATGTCATCGGTGGGCAGCACTGGCCCGAATGGCAGTGCAAATGGTGGCTCGATGACCATCCGGCTCGTGCCGCGAGATCAACGTCCTTCTGCAGATAAAGTGATCGCGGAACTGCGCAGTAAAGTGAGTCATATTCCGGGTTTGAGTGTCTATCTGCGTAATCCGCCGTCGATCCGCATCGGCGGTATGTCGAGCCCTTCCGAATATCAGTTCACATTGCAGAGCAATGATTTTGAGGAACTGAAATTGTGGCATGATCGCTTCTTAAAGGCGATCAGAGCGATTCCTGGATTACTGGATGTAGCGAGTGATCAGGAGGTCGTGGGGGCGGGTCTGGCGATTTCGGTTGATCGCGATAAGCTCGCCAGCTACGGGTTGAATTACAGTCAGGTGGAAACGGCGCTCCAGAGCGCGTTTGCAGCGCGGCAGATTTCCACTATTTATGCTGACACCAATCAGTATGCGGTTATTTTAGAGGTATTACCGGAACGCCAGCAACAAGCGACGGATTTAAGCCGTATCAAGGTGCGTAACAGCAGTGGCGGGCTGGTGGCATTAGATGCGGTTGCAGACTTCAAACGTCAGCCGCAAACTCTGACGGTGAACCACTTGGGAACGCTGCCCGCTGCAACTATCTCTTTTAATATGCGACAAGGTATGGCGCTGAGTGATGCACTAAAAGCATTGGATAGTGTCAAAGCGGAGTTGGCGCCACCAGTGTCATTGACCACCAGCTTACAGGGCAGTGCAGCGGCGTTCGCCAGTTCGCAATCCGGCATGATGGTGTTATTGGTGCTGGCGTTGCTGGTGGTGTATGGCGTATTGGGGATGCTGTATGAAAGTTTTGTGCATCCGCTAACGATCCTTTCTGGTTTACCTTCCGCAGGATTAGGCGCCTTGCTGACACTCTGGTTATTCCAGTTCCCAGTCACATTATATGCCTTCGTGGGGATATTACTGCTCGTTGGGATCGTGAAGAAAAATGCGATCATGATGATCGACTTTGCTCTGGAGCGAGAGCGGGAAGGGCTGGCGCCGGATCAAGCCATTCATCAAGCCTGCTTAGTGCGATTCCGGCCCATCATGATGACCAGTATTGCTGCGTTGGCCGGTGCGTTACCCATTGCATTGGGTTATGGCGCGGGCGCTGAATTGCGGCAACCGCTTGGTGTCGCGATCGTTGGTGGCTTAATGTTATCGCAGGTGGTGACACTGTATCTGACACCAGTGATTTATCATTATCTGGCACCATGGCACGCTAAGTTAAGTTTCCGCTCTTAAATGTGATGTTTTCTTGATCATGATGAACTCTGGCTGTTGTTGGAATGGATGACAACTGCCAGTGTTCAACTGCCCAACGCAACAAATTTTCCGCCGTCATCTCTGCGGTATCATCTGGCAGCGTTTGCCCCAAAAACAGTAATGCCTGACATAAGGTTTCCACTACCGGCAGCTCATCAATAGCCGGAGCGTGATTTTGTTTCGATAGTTTCAGCCCATTTTGTTGTAACGCCAGCGGTAGATGTAACCAGTTGGGCACTGACCAGCCTAATTGCTGATAAAGCGTTATTTGGCGCACTGTAGGCTCGAGCAGATCAGCGCCTCGGACGACTTCAGTGACACCACAATCGGCATCATCAATCACCACGGCCAGATTGTAGGCAAACAAGCCATCACGGCGCTTTAAGATAAAATCTTCACTTGCCAACCGAGGCTCAACCTCAATTAAGCCCAACAACTGATCCTGGAAAGATAAATAAGGCTCGTCTACACGTAGACGCACAGCAGCATTCAATGCCGGATATTGTTTATCGCGACAGGTGCCAGGATAAAATCCACCAGAGGCCTGAATTTGCGCACGGGTACAACGACAATGGTAAGTTTTACCTTGTTGATATAGCTCATCGAGCACAGCTTGGTAACGTTCGTGGCGCAAGCTTTGATAAATGACTTCGCCGTCCCAATGCAGGCCAAAGCGTTCCAGTGTATGTAAAATTTGTGTCGCCGCACCGAGTTGTTCACGAGGCGGATCAATATCTTCGATTCTAACCAGCCAACGACCTTGCTGAGAGCGAGCGCGCAGATAACTGCCGACAGCGGCGATTAACGAGCCAAAATGCAATGGGCCGGAAGGTGAGGGGGCGAAACGTCCGATATAAGTCATAATTGTGCGCAGGTAAAATAATAAAAGGGAGCCGTAGCTCCCTTTTTATGCACAGACATTAATAGTGCATGCATAAACAGTAGCAGTTTAGCCAACCTGCTGCTTTTCTTTAATCTCAGCCAGCGTTTTGCAGTCAACGCACAATTCTGCGGTTGGACGTGCTTCAAGGCGGCGAATACCGATTTCGATCCCACAAGATTCGCAATAACCGAAGTCATCTTCTTCCAGTTTTTTCAGGGTCTTTTCGATTTTCTTGATCAGTTTACGCTCACGATCACGCGCACGTAATTCCAGAGCAAATTCTTCTTCCTGTGCTGCACGGTCAACTGGATCGGGGAAATTGGCCGCTTCATCTTTCATATGATCAACGGTACGGTCAACTTCTTCGCGCAGCTGGGTTTTCCAGGCTTCCAAAATTTTCCGGAAGTGCTCTTTCTGCTGGTCATTCATGTACTCCTCACCAGCGGCTTGCTGATAAGGGGTAACACCCGCGACGGCCAGCGGTCCCAGAGATTTTTTGGTATCTTCTGCTGACATGCCTATCTCCTACCTTTACATGACACAGCACGTCACTGTGTGCTGGCACTGAATTTTGAGGCCGGTATCTATACCAGAACCCGCCTCGCCTCGCAAATCCGTTGGCCAAAAATGTTAGCCAAGCCTGAAACTTCCTCACAAACGTTAGATGAAATGCCAAATTCCTGATTGTGATTTTAAACAGGCACCACTTTATGGGGACTCGGCACGGTCATTTCAATACTAAGACTAAAATAAATTGCAGTTATACAACCGGATTGCATGGTTTGATTTTCTTATTATTTTAGTCTTAGTTGTTTGTTAGCGTTGGGTTATATACCAGAAATATGACCTATTGGCGTTTTTTGCTGGTTAACTGATTAAGTAACGACCAATGTTGTAATGGTCGGTACTGCACGCCATCATTAGCTGAGACTGATTCATATAAAATGAACTCAGAAACCGGCAGTTGTAAGGTCGGGGCCGGTTGATGTGGCAACGTTCTGGCATTGCGAAACAGCGTGATATGTGGGCGATAATCCGCGCTGACGGGGAAGTCGAGTTGAGTTAATACTGTGCTTAATTGCTCGACCAGCATTTGCAGTTCCGGTGCAGGATGCTGCGGGCCCAGCCATAAACAGCGGGCATGACGAAATAGGCCATACTGATCTAATTGCAATGTAAATGCCGGGCTTTGGATCTGCGCTACAGCCTGATAAAGCAAGGGCAGGATGCTGTCATCCTGCAGACCAAGAAAATGCAACGTTAGATGGAAGTTGTCGACCGGTACGGGTTTTAGATAACCCTCCGGCAGCAACTGCTGTTGGCTGTGCTGTAACGCATTGCTAAGTTGTTGTGCCGGAATGGCAAAAAACAGACGACGTTGCATACTCTCTATATTCCACTAATGGCTAATCGGCAGCGCCGTTATAGAGTTTGCCACCTTGTTGCAGATACAGTTCAAGTACTGCACGTCCCGCTGGTTGTTGTAACTGCCGGATCACTTCGATACCCGCATTACGCAGATAATCGTATGACTGCTCAAAGACTGGGCCTTCATCAAAACCGATCGCCCGAGCATCGTCACCCGTTGCCGCACAGGCCAGACGCTTAACACCCGACCACAAGATCGCACCCATACACATGGCACAAGGCTCACAAGATGTGAACAGCTCATATTCGTCAATCTGATTACCCAGACTAAATTGCTGCAAACGTTGTTCACCGAGCATGATCGCCATCACTTCACCGTGCAGGGTCGAGTTATTTTGTGCCACCACCTGATTGACACCCACACTCAGCAGTGAGCCACTTTCACGATGTACGATAATACTGGCGAATGGCCCACCGGTGCCACGTAAGACGTTCTGTTTGGCCAGCTCAATGGCAAGTGCCATTTTGGCGTCGTCAGAATGCAGCGGTTGTTGCCAATCGACTAAGTCATTGATCCAATCTGGCAGATGAATAGCAAGTTGTGTCTGTGGCGCTTGAATAGCTGTTGTACAATGGTTTTGACACACGACCAATGATTCCTCAGTTAAATAATTAATGCGGTCGCATAGTAGCATCGTTTCTGTAATAAAAAATTCCGGCAATAAAAAAGCGGACGATGAAGACACCGTCCGCTGTGATTTTAACTGGCTGTTTTACAGAGCAGTGCTGAGAGTAGAGCCGTAGTAAGCCGCGGTATATAACGCTTTAACATCGGCAACCGTTGGTTTGCCTGGGTTAGTCAGCGTACAAGGATCAGCGTGCGCATTAGCACTCATACGGTTGAGCACATCATGGAATTTTGATTCATCAAAATCCACTTCATCACATTGTTTAAAGCAGGCTGGAATGCCTAATTTCGCATTTAATTGACGGACTGCTTCTGCTAAATCATTGATCCCCAGTAATTTTTCCACCCGATCATACTTATCAGTAAATTGACGGTTAAAGGTAATGATATACGGCATCAGAATGGCGTTAGCCAGACCATGGGTGACGCCAAATTCGCCGCCAATTTTATGTGCCAGAGAGTGCACTAACCCGAGTGACGCATTGGTGAACGCCATACCAGCCAACGCCGAGGCATTGTGCATATTAAAACGCGCTGTTTTGTTGTGTGGCTCGTGGTAGGCGGTTTCCAGATTTTCCAGCACCAGCCGGATCGCCTCAATGGCATAAGGATCAGTGAAGGAGGTCGCGGCAATCGACGCCACTGCCTCTGTGGCATGCGCCAGCACGTCCATACCGGTATTGGCGGTAATGTGTGGTGGCATCAGCTCTGGAATAGCGGGGTCGAGAATCGCCAGATCAGGCACCATATCGGCGGCCACAATCGGGTATTTGATATGATTTTCTGTATCGGTAATAACGGAAAACGCCGTAATTTCAGATGCGGTACCGCTGGTGGAGGGGATGGCAACAAAGCGGGCTTTATTGCGCAGCGGTGGCATAGAACCGACAGCAATAATGTCTTCAAATTTCAGCTGTGGATGTTCGTAGAAACACCACATGACTTTGGCAGCATCTAAAGCCGAGCCACCACCAATCGCGACGATCCAGTTCGGTTCGAATTCCAGCATCGCTTTTGCACCGCGCTGTACGGTCGCAACCGATGGATTTGGTTCTACACCATCAATAATAATGCAGGCCATTCCGGCTTTTTCCAGCAATGATTGCGCTTGTTCCAGAAAACCAAATCGTTTCATAGAACTGCCACCCGTGACTAATACGGCGCGTTTACCTTTTAAGGTACTGAGGGTTTGCAGCGCATTTTCGCCATAGACGATATCGCGGGGAACAGAGAAATGCATGACGCTCATGAGGGGCTCCTGTTATGAAGTTACAAATGAAAGATGTATTTGCAATGAGGCTTTAATGAGTCTCAAATTGAAATCATCTTCATTCAGAACAGGCAAGGCGTCTTTGACTGACTTAACAGAATCCCTATTTTTGTTATTTAAGTTCTGTTAAAAATCAGTCTAATTTGAATCTGATCTATGTTTCGTTACAGCAAGTGAAGCGGATGATCATGATGAGGTATTTTATAACGCAAAAAAACTACAACAGGTTACATTCCGGAGATGTTGCGGAATGCATTCGCTGCATTCTGATCGTTATATTGACTGGTTAACCAGCTATGCATAGCACTGGCTGACATCAACCCGGTCTGGCGTTTCCACAGCGGTTTTTTGCGCTGATCATTGCCTTCCAGAGGTTCATAACAGATCCAGTTGTTTTGTTGCTGGCCAAGATGTTTGGAAACGCTAATAGTGTTTGAAATATTAATAAACATAAAAATCCTTTGATAAATATATATGCCCATCACAGGCTGTTTTTATAGGTGTAACAAATAAATGCACATCAAGTGCGAATGCAAAATGCAGAGATAACATCCATCGAAATGGAATGTAGTGCCGGAACAACGAGACTTTCTATGTGAGATTTAGAAGAGACGGTGTAGCGAGGAACTTGGTTATTACTTAATCATTGAGCAAATTTCATGCTATAGAGTTATCAGCAACATAGCAAGCATATTTATAATAATAAAAATATTACTTTAAAATTTTTGGCTGTAGGGTTGCTGAGTTTAGAATCGAAATAAATTCTTGAAAAGAAAAAGCCCTGAAAAATCAGGGCTTTACGTATTTGGTGGGCTGGCGTCGTATGACTTTGAATTGTATCCATTTGAATTTAAAGCTTTTTCATGATTGATTCTTTGTGATGGTGTTACTCTTGGTGTTACTTTTAACTATTCCACCCATGTTTTTAGCAGTCTGCCTAGTAAAAACTAGAGATACAGGATACCGGTTCAACTCCCTGATGGCTCGGTTCAACTTCCCAAAAAAACATCGGTTCAACTCCCTAAGATTCGATGTTGCTATCATGCGAAAATAATTTTCTTTTACGTAAAACCAACAGAATATAAAACATATAAGTTCAATCAGCTTTTAGGCGAACTAAAAAAGCTCAGAAGCTGTTAATTATGTTTTGGAAAAATTCGGGCATGCAGATAGTTGGTAAATCAGATTACGGTATGTTGTCGCGAGTGTCATTGGATAGGAATGCCAAATTGATAAGTCGCTGCATTGGAATAATACACATTACAAAACGCTAGAATTGCTGCTCAAGAATTCAAAGGTCTGGTACTCCAGAATATTGATCCGCAAACTTATCGAGAACAACAGCAGCTACAGTATCAAGCAGAGCATGAACACACATTATTTCATGTTGCAGAAAAATGGTTTGAACTCAAACAGCATGAGGTCACATCTGACTATTCTGAGATTGCGCTCACACAATGAGGCATATGTGAGTGATATTCGCTTCAATCGTGCAGCAACAAAAAGCTCATAAATGAGACAAATTTAAATTATTTATAGAATATAGCTCTTTTGTTTTATGTTAGCAGCTTGTCATTACACATTAGTGAGCTACTATTTAATAAATTCTAAATAACCATTCATATATGAACCAAAAAACCAACTTAGATGCGTTAAATTCCTCTGCATCCACTCGTCTTCTCGGGTTACGACAACTTGCGGATGCCTTGAACAATAACATCAATATCGTATTAGATGATATTGAGGCTCAGGCAAGTTCACAGAGCCGTATTGCACTCGATGACTATGAGGCATTACAGAATCTATTCACGATAAAACGAAAGGAGCAGAAAATCTCGTTAGAAGATTTATCACTGCAAACTGAGATTTCAGTATCTACCCTCAAACGGCTTTTGCTGAGCCCAGAAAATGCACGGGTAGGCCATCTGCTATCGGTGTGCAAAGAATTAGGGATCAGCGTGTGGCTCGACAAGTAAACGTATTCTTTTATGGGAAAATGTGCGGCGTCTTATCTGAAGCTGGTAACACTTACACATTCACATATGACAATGATTACCGTGGAAAATCGTTGTCATTGAGTATGCCTGTGACACAGAAAATACACATTCATGAAGGGCTGCACCCTTTCTTTAAAGGGTTAGCCCCAGAAGGTTGGCTGCGTCGGCGTTATTCAGAGATCCAACGTATCGATGAGCGGGATTTGTTCGGTTTCCTGATCCGCAATAATAAAGACCTGCTGGGTGCGGTGACATTTGAAGAGATAGCATCATGAATTCTTGTTTGATCACGTTAAAACCACTAACAGACGATGAGACTGTCAGTGGCTATAGCCGAGTTGGATTGCGTCAATTGACGGGCAGCACCAAGGTGTCGATGACGCTTCCTTTCTCTCGCATGGCATTTTTTACAGAGCAACCGCTACGGCAACAAGGCATGAGCATTTCGGGTTATCAGCCAAAATTGTCGCTGTGCATACGCGAGGGGCAATTTACTGTTACCGATATCGATGGTTACTACTTGTTGAAACCATCACCAGAACAGTACCCCTATCTGGCTGAAAATGAACATGCCACGATGACGGTAATGCAACGCTTGGGGTTTGATGTGCCAGCATGTGGGTTAATTGCCTTTCAGTGCACGCCAGAGCGCCCTATACAGGAATATGCTTTTCTGATCCGACGCTACGATCGAGATCTGAAAACTAAGACCCGTATCCAGCAAGAGCAGCTAGATGGAGCTATGAAAATAGACGATAAATATGGGGTACTCAGCGGTGAACAAACCGTGTCTTACGCCATGATTGGCCGGTTTATCGCACAAATTGTTCCGGGAGTTCGAAGCAAAATCACCTATTTCCGTCAGGTTATCTACGCTTATTTACTCGGGAATAACGACCTGCACTTACGCAATTTCAGCATATTACGACCAGAGACTGCACCGGACGAATTAGCGCCTGTCTATGATTTTGTCACCACAGCACCTTATCCATCTACATTCAATTCCGCGTATCTGGCGTTACCACTATTGGACGATGAGGTTAAAGGCGAATTAGCACCCGGATTTGATTCTATTTACGGGCAATACATTGGGTTAGATTTTATGCTGTTTGGTCAATCGATTGGTTTAAATGAAAAATTGATCAAGAAGATCATTACAGGAATCAATCAAGATGCAGAGATAGTCAGAGAGACATATCAAACGTCACATATGCCTCCTGAGCATATTAAGTCTGTCTTGCAATGCTTTAACCAGCGGCTGAATTTGATCAATGTATTCACCGTCTGACTGTAGATGAGCATAAAGCATCATCCTAAGAGAGCATTGTCTGGTATCAGTTAGCTGTGATTTCTAAATCAGAAATGCCCCAAAACGTATTAGTGCAGCCAAAATATAAAAATTCCCCAGCAGTAAAACAAATGTGGTCAGATAGCCGTTTTTAGAATACGTTTTTGGGGGCTATGAGCAATAAAAGGGTAATCTAAACTCGAATTACCCTTCTGCTTGAAGACAATGTGGCTAGTCAACTTGAGATTTCAGTTCAACATTTCTATATCTAAAACGATTTGACGGGATGAATTCTTTTCTCTGTATTAAGTTAACAATTTTTACACTTTCATTGTATTTTAAATATTTGTAAGTGAAGTATCGAGAAACTTTATCCTCATGCGTCGACAAAATTATCTGTCTGTCCTTAAAGTCATTTCTTAGAACCTCAACTAAGGATGACATGTTAATGTCGTCCATAGTTTGGACAGGGTCATCTATCAGTACAGTAGAAAATCGGGTGGAGTATACTTTGTGCAATGCTAATGTTAGAGATATTACTATTGCAGAGATTTGTCCGGAACTCATCGTGTTTAGAATGTCATGGTCACTTTCCCAGTTGGACACCAATCTAACGTTTCTAAGCTCCTCATTGCCAGTGGGATCTTTTATGAATATTCCATGCCCCAGACCTGCTTGATGAGATTGAAGAATTTTTCCTGAGTAGATATAGAATGGAATTTCAATTTCTGTTATCAATTTTTTTCTGTATTCTTTAATTTTGGTTCTCACGATCCCTTCGAGAATATTCACTTCAAGTTCAGCTTTATCAAGTAAAGCTTTAGTCTTCATTAGCTTTGTGAATCTTTCTGTTACTTCCTTCAGTGAACTAAAATATAAGCCCTTAATATATCGTTTTTTACTCTCCAATTGTTCTTCTTTTATTTCAGCTAATTGCTTTTGCTTAGACTGAAAATAGTCAATATATATACGGTCGAAAACACCGTTCACATTTGATTCATAATAGCCATCTGGTGCAGTACCGACAGCCGAACGAATACGTTCAGATAAAATGTTAGAAGATTCCCTTATATAATTACTACCACCTGCAACAGGGAAAGAAGACGCCAATAGGTCATCAAACTGTATACCTTCTCTCTGAAGCCACTTTCTCAGATTCTCGAATCGGCTCTCTAAGTTACGCGCTTTAGATAATGCGAGTAGTTCCTCCTGAGACGGAGAAGGATTTTTTTCGATATAATCAGAACACTTTTGAACTAAAGGTAAAATGAATTTAGCATTAAATTCTTCTCTTACCTTGATTAAAACTTTGTCATTTCCGGTCAATTCTTGTCTAAGGAGATCACCATGTTTGGTAATTGCATCAACGAGAGCAATGTGGCTCTTATAGTCATGACCACATAACATGCAAGCAGATTCCTCAGGAACGTTACCTAAACCATTTTGCATAGCTTTATGATGTGTAACTAGTTCAGAGTATATTGAGCTTAAGCCAATAGACTTTTTCTCCAACTTGATTAATTCATCGAGTTGATATTTGAAAGTTTCAATATCTTCAAACGTTAATATTTCTAGGGCTTCATTAGTCTTTTCATTTTTTTCTATTTTTTCTAAGCTATTCGAGTTTAAGTCTAGTAAAAAATTCTTAATTAGACCGATATCATTTAATTTCTGAAGATACCCATCATACTGACCAATACTATTCATATAGCCAATATATAGTTGGATAACTTCTTTTTGCGCTATCGCATTTTCAAACTGTAGATTTCGAAAGAAGAAGTTCTGATGTGTTAAGAAACCTTTAATGTATTCAATTTCTTTAAGAGCATTGTTTAATTTTTCTTCATTTAGTTCTGGAATATTCTCCGCATCCCAAAATGCTAAGTCTTTGCCCTCTTGAAGCCAAGGAAAAATAAAAAAGTGAGCTTCAAAAGCTTCATTTTGTACACTAGTATTTACATCAATATTGTAACGATTTTTGATTTGATCAATTTGAGTGGAGTTTTTCCGTTTCCGTGCTGTTATTTTTCGGTGTATGTCGACTAATTTATTTAATTTTTCATCCGCATCACGCGTATTACCAAAGAGTTGAGCAAGTTCCTCTGCTCGCTGTATTTCGTTATTTGATTTAAGGAATCTTGATGTCTCTTCTTGCTGAACGTAGTGAAAGAGTAAAAAATCACGTTTAAAGTTACTACTTTGAAAGTATGTATCTAGTTGTTCTTGGTTCGATGGGATGATGTTACCATCAACAATTTCATGGATATCCCATAACTCCTGAAATTTAGAAATTTTCTTTGCACTATTAGGAATGGTTTGCTTTAGTTGTCTGATAAAAGTTCTAACATTGCCGTCACTATCGCTAAACTCCAGTTCAATTTTTACATTATCTTGTCCTTTATGGGCAACAACAATATCAGAAGGATTCTGACGTGCATCAAGCGAGATAAGACGGGTTAAATCTCCCGTCAAACCGAGTTCAATACCATCGAATACCGAGGTCTTGCCATAACCATTCGGGCCGCCTAGCAGTATGAGGCGTTGATCTTCAAAGTTAATAGTATACGGTTCTTCTCCAAATATTTTGAAGTTAGTTAAAGTAACTTTATTAATTTTAATCATTAACTTTCCCCCATATACCTTCAACTTTTGCATCTATGTTGTCATCATCCCACAACTCGGAATCTTCAATTAACTTCTTATATATACTGAATTGACTAGGCGAAAGTGACAGTTCGATATCACCAGTTAAATTACTCAATTCTTGCTCTTGCGGTAAATAGCTAATAAAAGGAAGTTTTAATATTGACTTTAAGATTAATGAATAATAGTTCTTCTGCTCTTTGTTATTGTTTTTGAATTGTAGGAAGTTCATCCCACCATTTTCATTTATAACACTATTAATTAATTCTTCATTTAAGAAGTTTATTTGGTTTCTATCTATGTATTTGCGAAGATCTATTAGTTCATTGTCTGTATAAGTGATCACATTCTTCTTAAAGTTGTACTGGTCTTCTTCTATCATGAGGATAGTAGCTCTGTTCACCTGCTCTTCTTTGAGGCAAAGGATAAGAGTGCAGTTTTTCTCAAACTCTTGCCCTACAAGACCAGTTAGTATAATTTTGTCAAACCAATCCTGAGCATGTTGCTCAAGAAATTTTTTTGCAGACTCATCAGATTGCTCGTGGAGTTTCACTACTAAGAAGTATTCTTGTCTATGGTTATCTACGCTAGGCTCAAATAAGTTCAGTTCCGCTAACTCTTGATGTATCGGTATACAAGTCTCCTTATACCCATTACTATTAAGGATGTTTTTAATTATTTTATTCATGAGCTAAGTGCAACCTTTACGTTTGATATTGGTACTAAAGATATATTGTTTAGTATATCGTCTCTCTTAGAACGGGGATCCTCATCATCTCCAATCGGGGCTTCAGTATGGGTTATTGATTTAGGTGAAAATAAATGAACATCCGCGCCATCATAGATAATATTCTTAATTTCAAATAGAAATTCCCACATATTGACATTTGATATTATTTTCCTCTCAATATGAGTAAGCGGCAAATTCATTATTGTGCTTGGAATATACCTTCTGATTGGTAAAGAAGTTGTTTCATACGTAATTTGGCATTTTTCTTTTACATTAGATATACAATTGTAATCCAACTCATGCAGTATTTTAGCTAGTGTAAATCGAATGCCGTCCTCATTCACTTTTAAAGCGTTTACAGTATTATTTAGTTCCTGTAGGTTTATATGAGGGCTAAAGTATCTATAGTGAGTCCACAACTCTAATGGTTCTAAATTCAACAAGATGCTCTTAGCTTCTTTTAAGTTACATTTATCATCTGTTTCTGCATAAAAGTCAGGATCGTCAATAAACTCTTCCATTAAGTGGGCAAACCTTTCCTTGAAAAGAAAAGATAAGTAATGGATCCCAATACCTTCGTGATCTTGAATAGCCGCATCAATAATTTCAACGAAATCTATAGATAGTTTACCAGCCCCTTGCTTGGCTTTATGCCTATCAATTATATATTTATCCATCATGCCCAAAAAATAATACAGTGTTTTTTCAACACGTTGTGGAGTATTTATTAGGTTCCTAGATGCTAACAACTTCGATATTTCAGATTTAATTTTGTCATTGATAGAATTAAGGTCACAAAAACTATTGCCGTCATCGTAGACATAAGCCTCTAAACGTGAAATCGCATCATTTTGGTTTAGAGCTATGTCACTTAACACAGAACATATATTTGACACTGGGCGGCTAGGAAACGCTGATTTAATAATTGCTGAGGTCTTTGGTCTGTTAGGAGTATCAGATACAGCCTTTTCAAGGATAGTTTCGCCTATTTTCGGGGTTGCCCCTCTATATTCGTCTATTATCGATTGGATATCATTTCTCAACGAATCGATTATGCTAGTAAAACTCGTCTTCGGATTAATCTGCTTCCAAGTATGGATTTTCCCCAACACATTTGGTTGTTTTGATAGTTCTAAAGTAATCTCCAGCAAGGCATCTGAATATTTACTGTATGAAGAGGTGTTGTAGGCTTTTACTTGATGAAAAGAAACAAAATTACCATTTTTACGTATCTCAAAGTCCTCATTGTCTTCCAACACCAAGCTCAGGTTTGAGAAATCAGTTTGTACCGGTAACGCGTTGATTTGATGTAAAGTGTAATAAAAAGCAACTTTGCCTTGATAGTTGAACCCACTCCAAGAAGGTGATGCATCAAAAGCCATCTAAGGACTCCCATGTCACATTGTATGAATCTTACTTTTATTGGATAGTACCTTGTGAATGCTCGGTTCTTTTGGCTGTGAGACCAATGACTCTACTCTACAACCGCCACGCAGAGCACTACTAGACTAGCTTCCAAAATAACACAGGACACATATCTTCATACTTGATTTAGCTCCTATTCTACTCAATAGCACATACTAGACATTCTGTTACTTCAGTAGCTTAAAATTCAGCAATCCTTATGAACAGATCTTTGGCTTCTTGCGATAAAAAGTCATGGTTCTTGCTTGATATGTATCTTAGTCCCTCCAATCAGGTAGCTAAATGCACTATTCTGATAGATACATTTTCTAAACCAATATGGTCGTGTTAGAACTATTGCACTAACACAATTCTGTCCGTGCGACCTGAGGTCGTATGAAGCGCTGTTCACCGCGATACGAGTGAACCATCTGTATCACCAGATGACCCTAAGGCTCTGAATAAAGCAGCGAGCCTGATAATGTAACGAAGCTCGGCAAAAGCCAAACGGGAACAGAATCGCGAGAGGATGCTCCTCCTGATAACCACAATTCGGGTAAGTGCTAGGGAGTCAGTATGATGAACGTAAGTGAATCCATGCAAGGTGCGTTATATGAGAAACAGCGGAAGTGGTTAATACGCTGTGGCCAAAAGGCATGAGAGTTGGAATGAGGTTGGACAATACTCTTTCGTGATCGATACGCTCTCCGCACTATAGTGGGCATCTAACCTGACATTGCGTGACATACGGAACAGGGTAAGCCTGTATTGCTCCCTCAGGGAAAGCTGTCTGCGAAGATAGCCGATAGTAATGCAGGTAAAGGATGCTGGAAAAAGCGAATGCCACATTGTAATGATGCGGATACAGGTTGTTATCTGGCGCGAAAGCGAGCTGACTTCCGGCTGGTCTCCCGTTGCAAGATGATTTGAGGAACTTTATTCAAGGAGAAACGCAAATGGTAACTTCTGCTGAAGTTAGTGCCTCTCCTGACAGTAGCAGCCCATGGCAATCCATCAACTGGAAGGCGATTGAGCAGCACGTTTTAAAGCTTCAAATGCGCATTGCAAAAGCAACCCGAGAAGGTAAACACGGCAAAGCGAAAGCGTTGCAGTGGATACTGACTCACTCAAAAGCAGCAAAACTTGTTGCTGTGAAACGAGTTTCTCAAAATAAAGGCAGTAAAACATCCGGGATCGACGGCATCATTTGGAATACCGATGCCCGTTGTATGACTGCGGTCAATCAACTGAGCAGAAAAGGCTATCAAGCCAAGCCGCTCAGGCGTATCTATATACCCAAGAAAAACGGCAAACTCAGACCGCTAGGCATTCCGTGCATGATAGACAGAGCGCAACAAGCACTTCATCTTCTTGCTTTAGAGCCTATCTCTGAAACGATTGCTGACCCAAACAGTTATGGTTTTCGACCAAACCGGAGTACAGCGGACGCGATTGCACAGTGCTTCAAATGCTTGTGCTTAAAACGTTCGGCACAATGGGTTCTTGAGGGTGATATTAAAGCCTGCTTCGATAAGATCGGTCATCAATGGCTTATCGACAACATTCAAACGGATAAACGAATGCTGAGGCAATGGCTGGAATGTGGTTTTATCGACAAAGGCATGTTTTACCATACGGCAGAAGGAACGCCGCAAGGCGGTATCATCTCCCCAACGCTGATGTTACTGACGCTGGCCGGTTTAGAAAAACTAGTCAAGTCGATAGCACGTAAAACAGGCGATAGGATCCATTTCATCGGATACGCAGATGATTTTGTTATTACAGGAACTTCGCAAGAAGCCCTGCTTAATGAAATCAAACCGCAGCTCATTGGTTTTCTACAAGAAAGGGGCTTAACGCTTTCTGAAGAGAAAACGCATATCACTCATATCAACGATGGTTTTGACTTTTTGGGGTTCAATCTCAGAAAGTACAACGGCAAACTGCTGATCAAACCCAGTAAGAGCAATGTACTGTCATTCTTGAGTAACTTACGCGAACTCATCAGAAAACACGCAACCACGCCAGTAAACGATCTGATTAAAATCCTGAATCCGAAGCTGAGAGGTTGGGCGAATTATTATCGCCATTGTGTGGCAAAGCGAACTTTCGGTTATGTAGGCCATCAACTTTTCTGGTTGTTATGGCGGTGGGCGGTAAGACGTCACCCAACGAAAAACAAAGACTGGGTACGTCGAAAATACTACATGAACAGCAGAGGTGAATGGCAATTCCACGGTTGGCAGAAAATCACCAATATGGATTGTCACTTTAATCTGATTCAGATTGCTCAAACGCCGATAAAACGACATGTGAAAATCAGAAGTGAAGCAACGCCTTACGATCCTCAATACCAATCCTATTTGGCGGAGAGGAAACCGAAAAAGGAAAGCAGAAACTCTTGGTTTGATCCTGTATTAGCTGCTTTATAAGAGAAATTGCTGGGTAACGTAAAACGCCTTAGCGGAGGCTTGAGCCGTATGCAGTGAAAGTTGCACGTACGGTTCTTAGGAGGGCGGCACTTGGTAACAGGTGTCGCCTATCCGACAAAAACAACTCAGAATAAAAAAAGAATGCGCCAACAGCAAAGGGCTTTCGCCCCTTGCTATGCCCGTAGCAAAAATCATGGCCTACAACTGCTTCTTGGCATCCATCATTTTTTTGATCTCTATACCCAACTGAATAGAACCTATAATAACGGGCAAATATTTGTTGGCGGTCTCTGCTTGTTGTTGCCATTTCGGGTGCTGAGCCAACACATCGACTGCGGATGTCAGAATTTTCTTGATCGTCATTTTAATGATTTCCTCTTCGTGTTCGTTCCTGCCACCACTGTGTGTTTTGGGGTTTAAATCACCTTTAATACACCACGCAACAAACTGTTCATCTGAAGAAAACGGGTGTTCTGTCATCTTACTCATCTGTTCAAATGCTCTGTCTAAACTTTCCGGCCTCGCATACGGGCGGAACGGATAATTGCGGATAAAGCATCCTTTCTGCTGAGAAAAATGGTCCATATTTTCAACAAGAATTGAACGAGTACCTTTGCTATCAAAATAAATAACATTGCCTTCTCCTGCGTAAATTCCATGCTGTGGAACATCACCCTGATAGGTAATGATGTGGTCTGCGATCTCCATGAGATAGCCTCCTGATTGCGGCATAAAAAGCCCCTACAGGGCTGCCTGATGTGTTGAATGGTTTATTGTGTTCGGGTGCCCAGCTTTTCAGTCAGCTTGGTTGAGCGGGTTTGCGTGCGAGTGGTGGTCGTAGAGGTAGGCTGAATGGGTTGGGTTGTCTCAGTGGGTGATTCTTCTGGATAGAACTCTTCCATGACTAGCGGTATTTCCTCCTCCGAGTCTTCGAACTGGCCGTTTTGCAGTAATTGTCGGGCTGCGTGCTCCAGCTCAATCATGCCTAAACCCGCTTCTAAATCTGACTCAGCAGCGTCTTTGGCTTGGCTGATGGTACTGGCAAGTTCAGCGCCATCACGCAAAGTCAGGTCTACGTAATACACGGGTGTTTGGTACGACAGGGTGGTGGTCTTGGCGCGAAGCTTGAGCAACAACGGCAGATAACGTGTGTTACCGCCACTCAGGGCCTGAAAGTATTGCAGACGGGCGGCTAAGGTTCGCACCGAGTTATAACCGGTTGTTCGGAAGATGAAACTGCCTAACTCATCACCTTGGCCATCAACCTGCACATTCAATCGGCCATAGAGTTTGCATCCATGTTCTCGCGCATACGGGCAGAACTGTGGGCCTGCACAAGGCTGTTCTTCTGTGCCACCGGCTGAACTCACGCGTCTGGCTTTCTCACCATCGCCAACACACAGTGGTCGTCCGGTTTGTCGGTCAAACGCACTGTATTCCGCACGTAGATTTAAGTCGGTGTCGTTAAACAGCATGCGAACTGGTATTGCGCGGATTTTCTGATTTGGTGCGGCTTCTGAGAGTTTTTGATGCAGCGGGTGCAGTAACCATTCCCCCTTGTTTTTGATTTGTGTCGTTAAGGTAAAACTATCGTCTTTCTCCGGTAGCCATTTATCGTTTTTACACACTAAACGGCCAATGGAGATACGCCCGATGACAGGCGGAGTAATTGCCAGTCCTTTAATCATACGGACTCCTAATATGGATTAATGAGAAGGATGTGCGGTGGTCTGAATGGTAAAGCGGCGTGAGCCAGAAACCGGTTTGCAATATTGTTGGATCAACTCAGGGTGTTCCTGACTGATTTTATCGACATCTGCCACTAACCGGTCTCTGGCTTTGCGCCAAGTGACTTTGCCTTGCTGGAATAACGCCGCCGTACAGGTGCCTAACGCCACTTGAATGCGTTGCTTGATTTCGGACTCTTTGCGTTCGGTGACTTCCTTCTGTTCACGTAAATTGAGTAATTCCGCAAACAGTTGGTTGTATTCCGGCGACTCAGATAAATCGAGCGTTTGGCCGTTATCCGCAGGAAACAGGGATAACAGCGCTTTACCGGCATCGTCAGAGCCATCAGGTTCAGGTTGCTGGTCATTCATGACGCAATGCCAGAACTGCGCTTCTCGCTCAATCAGGTCAGCAATTTTGTCATCATCGCGTTCAATGCGATAAATCCGAAAATCCTGTCCACCAATCAACACGGCTACATCAGCCCATGCATGACCCGTGACTGCCAATTGATGTAATACCTGACATTGGTAAGCAATCGGTATCCCATCCTCCCATTGTGGTGCCGAGTGATAGCCTGCCGTTTTAATCTCCAATATCCCGCAATCTGCTTTTCCCACCACTTCACGGTCAAGGTTCGCCAACATAAACGGGTAGTCAGGATGCTGAAGCACTGCATTGACCCGCCGTACACGTCTACCTGTTCTGGCGGCATACACTTTCGCTAATACCGGCTCTAACACCGTTCCCCAAATCACGGCTTCCTTCTCGGATAAATCCACCGCTGGTTTACGATTGGTCTTCTCAAGCCACAGCGATAACGGGCTTTTATACGGTGATAACCCCACGGCTACCGCTGCATCAGAGGAGCCAATCCCTTGCGCTCTGATTTTCAACCATGCTTCACGGCCTAAATCAGTGGTTGAGGCCAATCGAATAGCTTGGTAATAACGTGCTTTCATAGAAACTCCAGATATGAAAAACCCCGAGGGCAAGACCGCTCGGGGCTACTGAATGGATGGAATAAAGGCGATAAAGAAAATAAATCAGTGAACGAGCGTTAACGCCTGTTCTAACGCTTTGTGTTTCAGTTGTGCGCCCTGACCAAACCAAGCGGAATCAAGGCGATTGTCTTGATTGCGGGCTCGGCGATGATGGTCGACATATTCCGTAACGGCATTCAGTAACCCCCACGCCGTGCCACTGGCAGCCGAGTAATCCGACCCCATGCCTTCACCCAGATACAAACCACTTACTTTCTGGAAGATTTTGGAATCGGCATTGGCTTCGTTGTATTCCGGTTCATTTAACACAATACGCAAATACTGGTCTGCTTCCTCGGGTGATACAGCGCGTTGGCCCAACTGCTTGAGATTACGCATAAACGCATCCCAATTAGAAAAGCCCAGCCCTAATGCTTCTTTCACCTGCATCGGGTCAAACTTAGTGGAGTGTGGTACTTTCACGGCACCAGAGCTCTCCCGCGTTGCCATCTGTAAGGTGTTATTACACACCACACGCACAGAGGTGAATTGAGCCGTTGTACACAGCGTACCGTCACAACTGGTCGCTAATAACAGATAGGCTTTAATACGGTCATTGCCTTTAATGCGCGCTTCTTGACCGGTTTTCGCTAATGCCCAGAGTTTACGCCCGCCTTTTAATACCCCCGCTGTTTCTAATTCAAACCCACCAACAGAAACCAAGTCTTTATAAAAGTTCAGCACCTCATGTGGCTGCACGACTTTATAACGATTGGAGACCACCGATAACGGTTCTAATGAATCAGAACGATAAAGTACCTTGGCATCGGAATGAGAACGAATATTTAACGCAGCAGAGTCCGCATTAAATAAAACGTCAGATTGTTGAATAGACCAATCCATACCCGCCTCTTTAAGCCAGACATTAATTGGTTGCTGTTCGGTGAGTTGATTACCTAACCCGTGCCATGGTGTGGCACCGGTATAAGCCATCGAAGATATTTCGTGAGACATAACGAATTCCTTTAGATCAATAGTATTAGATTGTGTGACTGATCATTTTCGTAATATATGTCTAAAGTTTTTTTGAGATGGAAAGTTGGTTTTAACGTACAGTTACTATCTATGGCAATAGCTAATCAAAAGAGATACGAGATCCGATAAAAATCAGAGTAATGAGCATATATCAACAGACATAAAACTATGTGGAAACCTAAGAGTGATTAGCTTTTTTCTACCTAGAATAACTAAAATTACCAACACGGGACCTCAATTTAAGTTGTTGATATATAGATTAATTCAACTAGTTTTTTCAGAAAATTCCACTAATTTTATTTGATCAAATTTTGTGTGGTGGTTGATTTTTTTTAACAAAGTTTGGCAATCACGGTGGTGTTGTTCTTTCTTGTCTCATCGCAGCTAGTCTTGTGCTGTCATTCCATTTTTGAAGCACATGCTTTGAGGTCATTTTGTCTACACAGTTTGTTCCTAAAATCCGAAATCAACAGTTGGCATATGGTGTTACGAGGGGCTTTAGTCGACAAATCTAGTCGATTCTTAATATAGATTTTTATGATTCAATCAGAACTTTAGATATTAGCGGTCATAAAACGGCAAAAATGGCTGAGACACTGAGATGGGGTTCTAAGAGAATGTGCATATCAAGACGATGTTAAGCGGAGTGCTGATTATGAGCGTTAAAATTATTCGATGGAATGAGCTGGTTGAAATGGTAAAACTTTCTCGTTCAACTTTGAGTGACAAGATGAATCCTAACTCTCCTCGATATGACGGAAGCTTTCCAAAGCGTGTGCATCTTGGCATTAAAAGCGTTGGTTGGCTAGAGCACGAGATTGTGGCATGGATCAATTCTAAACAGGAATGTAATCGCGGTAACTAGTTTTTTCGCATTTGTTTTAATTTAGGTCAAGTGGCTGCTGTGGAGTATTGATTTAACTTTACGGATTCCTTGTGGATATTAACAAGAAAACTGGTGAAGTAGTTCTGGTTTTAAATGATATATATACATATTAATTATTCTTGAATAGGTGCGTATCTAACAATTAATACATACACTTAGTCTATGTGATATATACATAGTACGTTTAATATTTTAGTTGTTATTGATGAGTCTATAACGACATAAGAGATATAGTGGTTGATATAGCGAGAGTTAATAAACATTCAATCAACAGTGATTGAATAGATTGCAAATGTTGTTTCTAGGGGGGTGTTTGTGGGTGAGTATAGCACTCAGCGTATTGATGATGAATCATTTGAAATAATGAGGGATGGTTTTTTTATTCAAGATTCTTTTCTGAATAATGGTGTTTCTCAAGTTGATTTTTTAAAAGAGACTATGACTTATGACGACATGGGGTTTAATGTTTCTAACTGTAAATTCATTTGTGGATTTTTGAATTCATTGGTTGGTAAAACCAAACTTCCGAAAATATTGGATGGTCGATTAAATCGTAAAGGTCTATATGTATTGAGTCCTTTTGGTGAGAAACTCAACTGCCTTGCTATTCAGGCCATGTCATTGAGATTGAGTAGGAGGTTTTATCGATTGTATCCTAAACTTGAATTATTATGTTCTTTTCTTGATTCAAATAACTTGATTTCACTAATCGACGAAGCGAGGATGACTGGAGATACAAAGAGATTGGGTGGATTGCTTGATGACTTTCATAAACAGTTAAAATCAAGCAAACAATTAAATGATGAACGTAATTTTCTTAAGGGGCCAGAGAAAAATACCAAACTGCTCAATAGTTATGTGAATTCATTATTTAAAACTAATGCTAGACTTCTTGTTGTTAGAGTTGATCTCTCTTACAAAAGTGAATTCAGCAAAGCAGTAACGCCTGAAAAAATCATGGAGCATAGGAAAGCGCTGATTAGCAAAAATAAAAATAATCCATTGACTAAGAATTGGGTAGGCTATGCATGGCGATTAGAATATGCACGTGATACTGGTCTCCACCTTCACTTAGTGGTGTTTATCGATGGGTCTAAATACAAAAGTGATGTCATGGCCGCCGGAAAAATAGGGCAGCGATGGATTGAAATAACAGATGGTAATGGTCGTTTTTATAATTGCAATTTAAATATAAGTAAGTATCGTTACGTTGGAATTGGGCTTGTAGATTATCATGATACTGAAAAACGTAAAAACATGATGAAAGCCTTATCTTATTTAACCAAAGCAGAAAAGCTTGCTAAGTTAAAAATAGATAAAGTGAAAACATTTGGTCGAGGGAAAATAATAAAAAGAATAAATAAACTAGGACGACCACGTAAAAATTGTAATGCGGAGATACCGATAAGTCTAATTCGCTAGTATGGATGTTTTACTCGTTCTACCTTTTTCGACATAGTTGATTCGTTTTGTAACTTTTAAGGGGAATTCTTGCTGATTGGCTTTATAATCAGCCTAATCTCGAAAGGTTAGGCTGATGTAAATGAAAGGAAAAAACGATAATAGTGATAATTTAAGCAACATTGACAAAAGATATGAACTATTGCATGCGGCAAGAGAGTGTTCTTTTGATTCATATTTGGAAGTCGTGGATTACAAACAACCTATTCTTATAAAAGAAATAAATCGCACTTTTAGGCTACACGATACGGAGCAGAACTTGCGGGTTTATTTCTATCTCCTTGCTTTAATTGATACCTTTAAAGTCATGTTAAATACAGTTCGTGGCGACGATAGAGTTGTTTTTGGGGGTATCAATTATGAAGATATTAGAGCTCTTATTGATGCTGATACTGATGAAGAGCAGATAATCTATCCAAATACTGAGATTGGCCGTTTATTCTTAGCGATTATTTTTCATGCGACTGCTATTCGTGACCGTTTTCCTGATTATACACTTCATCCATATGTACAGATTATTTTAGATGAAAATATTGATCAGATAGTTGCATCGATAGAGCAAAATCTAACAATAAGAGTAAACCAATTTACATTTATACCTGAAGCTGAAAGAAACCTTTTTGTCCATGATTTTATTGTCAAAGCAATATTTGTTGCTGGTAAAGTTGAGGGCTTATTTTTTGATTTTATTGAAAAACTAAATAGTTCCGTTGTAAAGAACAAAAAAGATGTTTTTGACAAAAAAGGTGATAGAAGTGTAAAAAGTTTAAATGGTTTTGTTGATTGTGTAAAAAAAACAGAAAATGGCATAAATTTTTTATTTAAATTATCACTTTTTCATTCAGATGATGTTCAGGAAACATCGATAGATAATATCAACTATTTGTGTGTGGATCGTTTTAATAGATCAATATCTGATCTTGATGCCAAGTTAAGAAAAAATAAAAAATGGAGGGTCCCAACTAAGGTGTTTCATATTTTGAAATCCTCTAAGATATTTGGTTTATATACTGATAGTTATTTTTCTATATCATTCAGTGATAACGGAATTCCATTCAGTAAAGAACAAGTAGCACTATGGTGCGCATCTAATAGCATATTTTCAGACTTTTTCAAAAACAGATCTATTCATGGCGATTTTCAAAAAATATCAGATCACTTTAACTCGATTACTTCTAAAGGGGTAAATTTGGATGTATTCTTGAAAGATATTAGGTCTTTTTATAAAAACAAAATAAAAGGAATGTCTTCGGAGGAATTAGTTGGAATGTTGTCTATTGAAAGCATTAAAGATAAAGAAGGGTTTATGCTGTTACAGCAGAATTTTGAAATATGTGCGTTTATCGATGATGTAAAATCGATGTGGTCTGATATTGTTGCCGATAATTTGCAGTCAAAGTTGATGTTGCATGAGGAATTTGAAGATATTCATCCTAAATGTGCAGGTGTAGTATTGTTTAAGGATGTATTTAAAGTTAAAAATGGTTCTGTGGAAAAATTAACGCAGACTTTCAAATGGGAATCAAAACGCGAATCTACTGTTTTGGAAAAAACAAAAAATGATGCGGCATTTGATTTAATGGTTAGATTATTTCATCTACAGCCATTTTTTAATGACAAAGCTGAATCACGGAATGTTTATGAAAATAATATGAAGTTTTCTACCTCGACAGAAGATCTGTTTGGTGCAACGACACAGCGCCTTATTGCCGAATTAAAATTCTTGAAATTGAATCTTAAGGTCGGTGATAAAAAATTGGATGAAATTCGGACTGTTAACTACAAAAAAACAAAAAAAACTCAAGATCCAGAGGCCACCTAAAATGGCCTGTGATAAATTTTATTTTCTGTCTAATTCGTTGTCTAAATTGTTTTCTTGCCCTTTTGGGAAATGCATTCTAATTACATGTTCATCAACAGTATCAGCAAATGTATAACAGAGCTTTATCTGGTTTGAAGATAAGCTTTCAGAAGAAATTGGAAGATGATAGTTTTCCTTGTTGAATTTAATGAAATTCTCAGCTTTTTCTATGGCAATGAACATTTGTACTTGCTTGTTGCTGAAGCAGAACTCTATATATTTTCCGTACTTTTCCATTTATGGCTCCCTTAAGTTAATTAAGGTTTTTTACCATATAAGGTATATAAATAAAATAACTAAATAAGAAATTTATAAATATCTGATTATTGTCTTTGAAATAAAATTGCTTAAACCCCGCTCCAATCGCTTCCCAAACGCGCTATAACGCAGTACGATGCACCTAATACATTTGATTAGGTGCAATTCTTCACATGCCTACAAACGTCACAGAGAAGCGTTTAGACGCACTCCCGCAGGCAACGCGTGAGCGAATTGCGCATATCGACTTTACGTTGATGTTTAAAGGTGAAGCGGTGCGGGCCGATCTGATCGATCGCTTCAACATTGCACCCGCTCAGGTGACGAAAGATTTCACGCTCTATCGTGAACTAACCCCTCAGAACATTGAATATGATGCACAACGCCGGTTACACGTTCGTAGCACTCTGTTCCGCTCTCTGTTTCAATACGACCCGTTACGCACACTGGCGACGCTAAGTCAGGGCTTTGGTGACGGGTTCTCTGGCAAACGGAGTGTGCCATTCCCATGTGAAGCACCGCATCATCTCAATCAACCAGCACTTCCTATTATCGCTACGCTGACCGAAGCCATCCACAAACGTAAAGCGGTTCAAATGACTTACGTTTCACTGACGAGCGGTGAAACGGTGCGTGAGATAGTGCCACATACGCTGGTTGATAATGGGTTGCGCTGGCATGTTCGTGCGTATGACCGCTTGCAACAGGCATTCAGAGATTTCGTCTTAACTCGCGTGAAGCAATGTTCATTACTTCTTGAGCCAACGGTGAATGATTCAGAACAATCCACCAACGATGAACAGTGGAACTCCATCATTTCGCTCGAATTGGTGCCGCACCCGAATCTTAAACACAAAGAAGCGATTGCTCTTGATTACGCCATGATTGATAGCGTTAAAAGCATTCAGATCAGGGCTGCAATGGCAGGTTATTTATTACGGTTATGGAATGTCGATTGTTCGACTGACCATCACCTGACTGGGGCTGAATATCAGCTCTGGTTACGCAATTCAGCATGTCTGGCGGTGGCGCATAACGCCATGTTAGCGCCGGGCATGAGTTAATTTTTATTTTAGTTGGGTATCAGCCTAACAACAGGAAAACAACATGGATCACAGCGTTCACAACAAACTGGTTTCTTTCATCTGGAGTATCGCCGACGACTGCCTGCGCGATGTCTATGTGCGTGGCAAATACCGTGACGTGATTTTACCGATGGTGGTGCTGCGCCGTTTAGACACCTTGCTAGAGCCATCGAAAGAAGCTGTATTGGAAGAAGTTCGTTTTCAGCAAGAAGAAATGAACGCGGTGGAACTGGATGACGAGCCATTAAAAGCTGCATCGGGCTATGTGTTTTACAACATCTCGAAATGGACATTGAAAACCCTGTTTGCGGCGGCTACCAATAACCAGCAGATCTTGTTGCAGAACTTTAATGAATACCTGAATGGTTTTAGTGACAACGTCAAAGAGATTGTGGTGCGCTTTAACCTGAAATCGCAGATCCGCCATATGGCTGAAAAACAGGTGCTGCTCGATGTGGTGGAAAAATTCATTTCACCCAACATCAATCTGACACCGCAGGAATGCGAAGATGCATCCGGCAATAAACTTCCGGCATTGACCAACCTCGGCATGGGTTATGTGTTTGAAGAGCTGATCCGTAAATTTAACGAAGAGAACAATGAAGAGGCGGGTGAACACTTTACCCCGCGTGAAGTGATCGAGCTGATGACGCATCTGGTGTTTGACCCGCTCAAAGATCAGTTACCGCTCACCATGACCATCTATGACCCCGCCTGTGGCAGTGGTGGCATGCTCACCGAATCGCAGAACTTCATTGAAGAGAAATATCCGGCAGTGGGTGCCAGCCGTGACATTCACCTCTACGGCAAAGAGATCAACGACGAGACTTATGCGATTTGTAAGTCAGACATGATGATCAAGGGCAATGACCCTGCCAATATCAAAATCGGCTCAACCCTCTCGACCGATGAATTCTCGAACATGCGTTTTGACTTTATGCTCTCAAACCCGCCCTATGGCAAAAGCTGGGCGTCGGAGCAGAAGAATATTAAAGAGGGAACTGAAGTCATCGACCCGCGCTTTAAAGTGCAGTTGGCTGATTACTGGGGTAAGGTTGATGCAAAAGGCAGTGATGCCACCCCACGTTCGAGCGATGGGCAATTACTGTTTCTGATGGAAATGGTCAGCAAAATGAAGGCACCGGTTAATGGCACCATTGGCAGCCGTATCGCCTCGGTGCATAACGGTTCGAGCCTGTTTACCGGTGATGCGGGGGGCGGTGAAAGTAACATCCGTCGTTATCTGATTGAAAACGATATGCTCGAAGCCATCGTACAACTGCCGAACAACCTCTTTTATAACACCGGTATCACCACCTATATTTGGTTGCTGAACAACAACAAACCAGAACACCGCAAAGATAAAGTGCAACTGATTGATGCCAGCCAGTTATTCCGTAAACTGCGTAAAAATTTAGGTAATAAAAACTGCGAATTTGCACCGGAACATATCGCCGAGATCATGCAAACCTACCTTGAGTTTAACGAGGTGGAACGCCAGCTTGATGCCAATGGCGATGCCATCGGTTTAGCCAGCAAGATTTTCAATAATGAAGATTTTGGTTATTTCAAAGTCACTGTCGAACGCCCTGATCGCCGCAAAGCGCAGTTCAGTGCCGAACGCATTGAGCCGCTGCGTTTTGACAAATCGCTTAGTGAGGCGATGGAATTTTGCTACAGCGAATATCAGGAAAAGGTCTATCAATCCGGTTTCTTGACCGAGCACGGCAAGCACATTACTGACTGGTGCGAGAAAAATGACATCAGCCTGAATAACAAAGCGAAAGAGAAGCTGCTCGACACTGCCTTCTGGCTCAGTTCACGCAAGTTACTCGATGCCGCACAAACCCTGATGCAAGCCGTGGGTGAGGCTGAGTTTAACGATTTTAATCTGTTTAAATACAACGTCGATGCGGCTCTCAAAGCCAGCAGCTTGAAACTCTCTGCCCCAGAAAAAAATGCCATTCTGAATGCGGTGAGTTGGTATGACGAAACCGCTGAAAAAGTGGTGAAGAAGGTGGTCAAGCTCCCTGCTGATAAATTGGCCGAATTGCTGGAACTCTATAGCTGCGAAGAAGCCGACCTGCCAGATTTTGGTTATTATCCGAATGGCAAGAAAGGCGAATTTATCACTTACGAAAGCAGTAGCGATTTGCGTGATACCGAAACTGTGCCACTGAAACAGAGCATTTATCAATATTTCCTCGATGAAGTAAAACCGCATGTTGCTGAAGCATGGCTGAATATGGAATCGGTAAAAATTGGTTGTGAAATCAGCTTTAACAAATATTTCTACCGCCATAAACCATTACGCAAACTCGAAGATGTCGCACAAGAAATTATTGCTCTGGAAAAACAGGCTGATGGTCTGATTGCGCAGATTTTAGGGCTTACAACCAGCTCGGCAACGGTATAAGCAGGAGACGCAAGTATGACGATGTTCACTGCAATGCCGAAATATGAAGCTTATAAAGATTCAGGGGTTGAGTGGTTGGGGGAAATACCTGTTGGTTGGTCTTTAATAAAGCTCAAACGCCTTTTAAAATTTCAAACAGGAGGAACGCCAAGCACTAGTGATTCATCAGGTTATGAGGGCGATTTACCATGGGTAACTATTGCTGACTTAGACGGTCGATTTACCACAAAATTCCATCGAATATCTAGTCGTGGTGTTAAATCGGCTAATATCCCTCTTACCCCTAAAGGGAGCCTTTTATACAGTTTCAAACTATCTATAGGTCAAGTCGCATTTTCAGATAGAGATCTATACACGAATGAAGCTATTGCTTCTTTTTGTGATAGAGAAGGTATTAATCTTCGATATTTTTATTATTCACTTCCTATCTTCCTTGAAAAAAATGCAGCCACGAATATTTATGGAGCATTTTTGCTCAACCAAGATTTAATCAAAAATGCACAAATAATCAATTTATCTATAGAGGAACAAACCGCCATTGCCAATTTTCTTGATGAAAAAACAGCCAAAATAGACGAAGCGATTGCCATTAAAGAAAAGCAAATTGAGCTGCTGAAAGAGCGCAAACAGATCATCATTCAACAGGCAGTGACACAAGGCTTAGACCCGACTGTGCCGATGAAAGACTCAGGTGTGGAGTGGATTGGAAAGATTCCTGCGCATTGGGAAGTAAAACGCTTGAAATTTGTTCTGGATGAGCGTTCGGAAAGATCTATAACAGGTGAAGAGCCTTTATTCATGATGAGCCAACAATATGGCTTAGTTGTCAGAGCTGATTATCATGATAAAGCTGTAGTTTCTGCGAGCAACATAGACAATAAAATTGTTTATGAGAATGATCTTGTCTTCAACAAATTGAAAGCTCATTTAGGTGTTTTCTTTAAAAGTAATATTAATTTCAAAGGTATCGTTAGCCCTGACTATGCAGTATATAAAGCTAAAGCCTATATCGTAGATACAAAAATACTGGAATTACTTTTTAGACATCCTTTATACATAGAGCAATTTATAATCAGAGCAACAGGTATTGTTGAGGGTTTAATTCGGTTATATACAAGTGATTTATTTGATATATCAATACCAGTTGCATCAGCAACTGAGCAGTTAGATATATTGGAATTTATCGAGCGGCAATCACTCGATTTTGATAAATCAATTCAGATTCAAGAAACTCAATGTGAAAAACTAAAAGAATACAAAACCACTCTCATTAACAGTGCCGTCACTGGCAAAATCAAAGTGGTGTAACCATGAGCTATCAGCCACCGTTTCAGCTCACCCACACCATGATGCGCCATGTTGCGCGCATCGGAGAACTGATTGGAATGTGGAAAGCGGCCAATCAAAACTGGCTAGTGCCAGAGCTGCGCCGTGGCAACCGTATTAAAACCATTCAGGCATCGCTGGCAGTTGAGCAAAACACGCTGACACTGAAACAGGTGACGGCGGTGATTGAAGGTAAAACCGTGCTGGGCCTGCCGAAAGAGATTCAAGAGGTGCGTAACGCTTTTGCCGCTTATGAAGCGTTAGATCAATGGCACCCGCATCAAATCGACGACTTGCTGGCCGCACATGCCTTATTGCTGCATGGCCTGATTGATGATGCAGGCCACTGGCGCAGCAAAGGCGCTGGCATCTATCGCGGTGAGCAGCTTGTGCATATGGCCCCACCGGCCAGCCAAATTCCACGCCTGATGGCTGATTTGTTTGCATGGTTAGCCCACACCGATGCCCACCCGCTGATTGCCTCGGCAGCCTTTCATTACGAGTTTGAATTTATTCACCCGTTTGGTGATGGCAATGGCCGCATCGGGCGCTTGTGGCAAACCCTTATATTAAGCCACTGGCAGCCGATGCTGGCATTCCTGCCGGTTGAAACCGTCATCAAGCACCGTCAGCAAACCTATTACCAATTACTGACCGAATCCGATCAGAAAAGCGATTGTTCAGCCTTTATCGAATTTTTGCTACAAGCGATAGAAGACAGCCTGCAAGAAGCCATTAACACCCAACCTGACACCGAAAAAATGCGGGTACAAACGCGGGTACAAACGCGGGTACAAACGCCGGAACTGATCTTAAATCTGTTAAGAGAGCATCCGCAAATGAGTTTGGCTGATGTGGCACAGCAGATAGAGAAATCAGTCACGACCGTCGAACGCGCTGTTGCCAAGCTGAAAACACAAGGCCGTTTAGCGTTTATCGGGCCGAAAAAAGATGGTTATTGGCAGGTTATAAAAGAATAAAAAAATCAGGGAGAAAACATGGTAAGCCACACCAACGAACAGGCGCTTGAAGCGGCCATAGAGAAAGCCCTAACTGGGCTGTGCATGGAAGATGTTAAAGCAGGGATCAGTGAGCCAGTTGGTGCATATATCTCCCAACATAATGGCTTTCAGCAAGGCTTTCCTGCTGATTTCGATAAGCAATATGCGCTCGATTTACGCTTATTTTGGCAGTTTCTTGAAAACACACAAGCCGAAGAGTTAGCCAAGCTGAAAGTGCATCATGCCAACGACTGGCAACGCAAAGTGCTGGAGCGTTTCGACCGTCTGATCAAAAAACATGGTGTGCTGCATCTGCTCAAGAAAGGCTTAAGTGTTGACGATGCTTACCTGACCCTGATGTATCCGGCGCCGCTTGCCAGCAGCAGTCAGGCGGTGAAACAGAATTTCACCGCGAATATTTTCAGCTGCACCCGACAGGTGTGTTACTCACAGTTCAATCCGTTGCAAGAAATTGACATGGTGCTGTTTGTAAACGGCATTCCACTGGTTACTCTGGAACTGAAAAACGCTTGGACGGGCCAAACCGCCCGTTACCACGGTCAGAAACAATACCGTGAAGATCGCGATATCAATCAGCCTTTGCTGAACTTTGGCCGTTGTCTGGTGCATATGGCGGTGGATACCGACGAAGTCTATATGACCACCAAACTGGCCGGTAAAGAGACCTTCTTCCTGCCATTTAACAAAGGCAATAACCACGGTCAGGGCAACCCGCCCAACCTGTTCGGCCACAAAACGGCTTATCTGTGGGAAGAGGTCTTCACCAAAGCGAGTCTGGCCAACATCATCCAACATTTTGTGCGGTTAGATGGCTCATCGAAAGATTTACTCAACAAACGCACGCTTTTCTTTCCTCGGTATCACCAGCTCGATGTGGTGCGCAGGCTGGTCGATCATGCTGCGCATTATGGTGTCGGGCACACCTATCTGATTCAACACTCTGCCGGTTCAGGCAAATCAAACTCGATCACATGGGCCGCCTATCAACTGATAGAGGCTTACCCAGCAACCAATGATGTGCATGGCAGCCATGGTGTTGATCAGCCGTTATTTGATTCTGTGATTGTCGTGACTGACCGCCGCCTGCTTGATAAACAGCTCAGAGAGAACATCAAAGAGTTCTCTGAAGTGAAAAACATCATTGCGCCAGCGAATAAATCATCAGAGCTGAAATCAGCCCTCGAAAATGGCAAGAAGATCATCATCACCACCATCCAGAAATTCCCGTTCATTGTCGATGGCATTAGCGACCTCAGCGACAAACGGTTTGCGGTGATCATCGACGAAGCGCACAGCTCACAATCGGGCACCGCGCACAGTAAGATGAATGAAGCGATGGGTAAGACAGAGGAAGAAGCCGAAGACATTCAAGATCTGATCTTGCAGTCGATGCAATCACGCAAGATGCGTGGCAATGCGTCTTATTTGGCGTTCACGGCAACACCAAAAAACTCCACGTTAGAGAAGTTCGGCCAACGGCAGGAAGATGGCAGCTATCGGCCATTCCACTTGTATTCAATGAAACAGGCTATCGAAGAAGGCTTCATTCTGGATGTGGTGGCGAATTACACCACCTACCGCAGTTATTACGAAATCAGTAAATCGGTTGAAGACAACCCTCAATTCGACAGTAAAAAGGCACAGAAGAAGTTACGTGCGTATGTTGAAGGCAGTCAGGAAACCATCAATGTGAAGGCTGAAATCATGCTGGAGCATTTTATTCCGCATGTGGTGAATGCCAAGAAGCTGAAAGGGAAAGGCAAGGGGATGGTGGTGACGCAGAACATCGTGTCTGCCATTCGTTATTACAAAGCTATCACGAAGCAGCTTGAAGCGATGGGCAACCCATTCAAAGTGCTGATTGCATTCTCAGGCACAAAAGAGGTCGATGGCATTGAATATACCGAAGCTGATCTAAATGGTTTTGCTGAAAATGACACCCGCGATAAGTTTGATACCGATGAGTACCGTCTGCTTATTGTCGCAAACAAATACCTGACAGGGTTCGATCAACCGAAACTTTGCGCGATGTATGTCGATAAAAAACTGGCTGGTGTGCTTTGCGTGCAAGCATTATCACGTTTGAACCGAGCAGCACCGAAATGGGGTAAGAAAACAGAAGATCTGTTTATTCTCGACTTCTTTAATGCGGTGGATGATATCAAGGCCGCCTTCGACCCGTTTTACACAGCGACTTCATTATCACAGGCAACCGACATTAACGTGTTGCACGAGCTAAAAGACGCGCTAGATGACGTGGGCGTGTATGAGTGGCAAGAAGTCGAAGAGTTCGTTCAGCGTTATTTCAAAGGCGACGACGCCCAACTACTTAGTGGCATCATCGATGTTGCTGCCGAACGCTTTAATCAAGAACTGGAACTCACCAACGCAGAGCAAGTTGATTTTAAAATCAAAGCCAAGCAATTCGTGAAAATCTACGGCCAGATGGCATCGATCATTCCATACGACATGCTGCTGTGGGAGAAACTGTTCTGGTTCCTCAAATTCCTGATCCCGAAACTGAAAGTACAAGACCCAGAAAGCGAACTGCTGGATGAGTTGCTCAATTCAGTCGATCTGGCCTCTTACGGCTTACAGCGCGTCAAACTGAATTACACCATCGACCTTGACGCACAAGAAACCACCGTAGACCCGCAGAACCCGAACCCTCGTGGCGGGCATGGTGGTGATGTAGAAACAGATCCGCTGGATGCGATCATCAATAATTTTAACGAAAAGTGGTTTCAGGGCTGGAGTTCAACGCCGGAAGAGCAAAAAGTGAAGTTTGTGAATATCGCCGACAGTGTGAAAAAACACCCTGATTTTGAAGCGAAATATCAGAACAACCCAGACCCAATCAACCGCGAACTGGCGTTCGAGAAGATCTTGAAAGAAGTGATGCTACTGCGCCGTAAAGACGAACTAGAACTTTACAAGCTCTTTGCCAATGACAATGCATTCAAAACCTCATGGGTGCAAAGCATGCAGAGAATGGTGGGGGGGTGACTATGATTTATTCTGATTACGAATTAATTTTATCTCATTTCGAATTTGTAGAATAAAAAGGAGATTATCAATGTCGTATAACGCGAAATTTACTGGCTGGGATAATCTCACTATTGAAGACTTAGTCGTAGCATATCGAAAGGCGAAAGCTGATTGTTTTTTTGAAAATACATTTCCAACCGCGATAAAATTTTCTGAATACGAACAAGACCTATTGGTAAATCTTAAAAGGCTACTTAATAAACTAAAAACCGATGACGGTTTTCAGGATAATAACGAGCTAATTGGTACATTTAGGTTGGTGCCTAAAAAATTAGCAACAAATCCTAAAAAAAATGCACCTGCAAACGGACATGTTCATTTTTCTAAATCAGAAAGAGCAGTTGAACATCTTTTTAAACATTTTGATATCATTCCTGAATTTCGGGTTATTGGAGATTTCCCTGTTGATAGCCATATAGTGTCTGCCTTATGGATAAATATGGTTGGTCATAAATTTGATGCGCAGTTAGATGATTGTTGTTACGGAGCTAGACTGAAGCGAATCCATAATGACGACTTTTTAGATGAAGAAACAGAGTCTAAGCCATTCCATATTAGTTCAATAGGATCGTTTACTCCTTATTTTCAGCCATATCAAAAATGGCGGAATGATGGGCTTAAAGTTATTCGAGATGAGTTAGAAAAAGAGAGGGATATTATTGCTGTTTCCTTAGACTTAAAAAGTTATTACCATTTTATTGATCCTGCCGCATTAATATCAAAAAAATTATTGAGTTCACTCAACCTAAATCTCAGTACATATGAGATAGACTTTACAACTCAGTTTTCTAAATTTCTTTCCTGTTGGGCTGATGGTGCTTCGCAATTTGGTAAAAAAATTCTGGGTACCAAGAAGGATATTAATGGTGGGCTTGTTATTGGGTTAACGGCTAGTCGTATTATATCTAACATTCTGTTACATAACTGGGATAAATTGGTAAAAGAAAAACTTTCACCGATCCATTATGGACGCTACGTTGACGATATGTTTTTGGTTATGCGCGATACAGGAACTATCAGTAACAGCCAGGATTTCATGGAGTTTTTGAAAGAAAGAATCGGTGGTGACCATATCGAGCAGATAGGGAAACCGCAAGAGCAACTTTGGCAAATTCAGCAAGGTAAAGACATTCAGGGTAACACACTGATTCGTCTTCAATCAGATAAGCAAAAGCTCTTTCTTCTTCAAGGTAGAGCAGGTCTTGACCTATTAGATAGCATAGAAAAAGAAATATATGAGCTATCTAGCGAACATAGACTGATGCCATCTCCTGAGCAACTCGATAATTCAACGGCTGCTAAAGTATTATCTGCAGCAGGAAGTGTGGGTGAAAATGCGGATACATTGAGACGAGCCGATGGTTTAACTATCCGTCGTTTAAGTTGGTCATTACAATTGCGCCATGTTGAAACACTCGCTAGAGATTTACCTCCTAATGAATGGGTTGAACAGAGAGAGGAATTTTATCAATTTGCAAATAATCACATACTGAGACCAGATAATTTATTTGCTCATTTTAGTTATTTACCTCGTCTTCTTGGTTTTGCGATAAGCATGAATGAATGGGCTCATGCTGAAGAAATTGTATTACGGGCATACAAGGCCTTAACATCTCTTGAGGAAGTAATAAAAACTGAAGACAAAGTAGTAATAAACGGTTGTGAAGCCAAAGCTGGTATCAATTTATGGAAATACGTAAAAGGTACTTTGACATGGTTGTTTATTGATTCTTCGGCTCGATATTACCATCCGGACCTTATTTTTTCTGGGAAAAGAACGCCAAGACAAAAACGTCTGTCTGAATTATTTTTCAGCAAAATATTTGATAATTTAGTTGATATCAATCAGTGGCTTGATTTTAAGTTTGATGTCTGCAATTTTACTGAGATTGCACCACTAGTTGCAATCTCAGATCTCGCAAAAGTTCCGTTTAAACACATTACTAATGGCAAGTCGATCGATGAAATAGCTAGTTATTATAGTGGTAACAATGAAAGTAAAATAATTAAAATACTGAAATTATCAGGGTTGCTTGATGTAGAAGTATTGATAGATTTTTTGCGTTCAACACGCCAGCGTAGATTTGGCTCTAATGAAAATAATAAAAAGAAAGAGAGTATATTACCTTATGTTTTCCCTACACGCCCATTTACACCTGCTGAAATTTCTGAATTGGCACCGGAATGTGTAGGTTTACCAATGAATGATGGATCCTTATGTGGAGATAAACCATCTGTTATTTGGGCGAAATATACACAAGCGATTCGAGGTGTGTGGATTAAACCAACATTACTTGCAGTGAAATCTGAAATAACACCTCTGAAATCTAAGTTGAAACAACGAAAATACTTAAGACTTGGAACTGATAAAAAACAGAAAATCATTGTTGCATTAACCAATCTAAAAACAGATGATGCTGATTGGGCTGCAATGGCTTGTGGTAAATCAAACCTGTCACGTGAGCGTTACCAGCGAATATCTAATTTAGTCAATGAAACAATTAAACTTTCACCTAAACCTGATTATGTCTTATTTCCTGAATTATCGATCCCATTATCTTGGGTTAACAGCATAGCTTCAAGACTAAGCTCTGCAGACATTAGTCTCATCGCTGGTACTGAATATCGCCATTTTACTGATAATGAATTATTGAGCGAAGCTGTTCTGGTTTTGTCAGATAACCGACTTGGTTATCCTGCATCTGTTAAAATTTGGCAACCAAAACAAGAACCTGCTGTCGGGGAAGATAAACAGCTTACGGCAATATTCGGAAAATCGTGGTTATCATCAGTTCTTAAAACAAAAAGAAATAAACCTGTATATATTCATAACGGCGTAAATTTTGGCGTGATGATTTGCTCTGAGCTTCAGAATAGTAAAGCCAGAATTCGATTTCAAGGGGATATCGATGCCTTAATGGTGCTTAGCTGGAATCAGGACCTAGATACATTTGCATCACTAATTGAATCATCTGCACTGGATATTCATGCTTATACAGTCCTAGTTAATAATCGTAAATTTGGGGATAGCCGTGTTCGCTCTCCGGCCAAAGAATCTTTTAGAAGAGATATTGCACGCGTTCGTGGTGGAGATAACGATTTTGTCGTAGCCGCAACTATAGATATTGATTCTTTACGCGCATTTCAGAGTCGATCTAAACGTTGGCCTCAGGATGGAGATAAATTTAAACCGTTGCCGGAAGGATTTAGACTGTTATCAAATAGGCGAAAACTGCCGCCTAGATGAGCAGGATAATCTGATGAGAAATGCGTTTAATGTGCAAATGAATAACGATAGAAACTCATTTGCACATTAAAATCACACTACTATTGCTAAACTCAAATTACCGTGAGTTGATTATTGAATATGATCACTATTCATTGGTTAAATGATGAATCAGAATGGCTAAGTATGCTGAAAGATCGTGTGCTTACAACTCAAACTTACAAAGATGAGTTAGCCTTAGAAATATACCACCGTTTACCCCTGCATTTCGCAGCGATGATGGCACTATACCAATTGTTGAATACCCGATTCATTGAATGACTAGCGTGAAAGACGGTATATACCCTGATGGGTAAAGAAAAATAAATAGGCATTGGGTATCTAATGCCTATTTATTTATGCCATTAGTGATTGTAAAACCGAGCATCGATCAGTTAACTATTTACTACTTTTAATCCCTTACTGCCTCCCAAGCTGAACCATCCTTTGGCCGCAGCCTCGATATGATCACTCCACCATTCCATCATTTTCATGCGTTGTTCAAAGTAATCACTTCGGTTGTAGGCCCGACGGATCTCATTATCATCCGAATGAGACAGAGCAGCCTCGATAGCATCAGGGTTAAATCCTTGCTCATTTAGCGTTGTGCTTCCGAGTGAGCGAAGACCATGAGCGACCAATCGACCGCCATAGCCAAGACGTTTCAATGCTGCAT
>MTLE01000612.1_pt2 | contig 146838 bp, 143 predicted proteins | sample 1982461 | NCBI WGS metagenome assembly MTLE01 (sample SAMN05712605, study PRJNA340218) | biofilm metagenome | isolation source: sample SPL anode biofilm adapted to -200 mV | place: USA | collected 2012-02-03
CCGCTCCGGTTATTTACGCGGGTTTCATCCCCTTCATAATCCTGGATCTGTTTCTCTGGCTCTATCAATCGGTCTGCTTTCCGGTGTATGGTATTCCCAAGGCAAAGCGCTCTGACTATCTGATCTTCGACCGGGAAGACCTCCCGTACCTGAACGTCATCGAAAAGTTCAACTGTTTCTACTGTTCCTATGGCAACGGCCTAATGGCCTACGGTCGGGAGATTGCCGCACGGACCGAACAATACTGGTGCCCGATCAAGCATGCCCGCCGGATAAAAGCGGCTCACGAGCATTATCCGCGCTTTTTCGAGTACGGCGACGCCGAGAGCTGGCAAAAAGGACTGGAACGGCTGCGTCGGCAATATCCAAAAGAACAACAACCTGCAACCGAGGTAAAGTGACATGGCTACAGCAAGCTACCTGATTTCCTGCCCGTCCTGCGGCACTGGTAACCGTATCCCGGCTGATAAAGAGGGCCTGCGTGGACGCTGCGGTAACTGCAAGTCATCTTTGCCGCCGTTGTACTGCCATCCCCAGCAGGTGACCGACCGGACATTCGATTCATTTATCAACTCCTATCCCGGTCCGGTGCTGGCTGAATTCTGGGCACCCACCTGACCGCACTGCCATACCTTCGCACCGGTGGTGCGAACAGTTGCAGAAAGTCTGGCCGGCCAGGCAGCTGTATTACAGATCAATACCCAGGACAGCCCGTCGTTGGCGGCTCGCTTCAGTATTCGTGGTATACCGGCAATAGTAATGTTGAAGCATGGACGTGTTGTTGATCAATTACCGGGAGCACAACCGCTTGATGCGGTTCTGGCATGGTTTCGCCGGAAGGTGTGACCATGTCCCTAATTCAAGATACTGGTCAAAATATCGCTACAATCGTCGGTTGGAGAAAGACCGAAATCACTTTTCGCAGAAATTGGTTCATCAGGCGGTTTATCGACAGTCGTCACGACACCGATGGAAGGAAGAGCGTGTAATTGCAGGCCTGGTGTGCCCCCCTCCATGTTGGCCAGCACCTGCTTTCCCCGTTCCGTTGAAAGAAATTGTTTAATCGCTTCGTGGATGAACGTCGCCTGCTTTCTGCTTTTGCGTAGTCGTTCTAAGGCATCGATGATTTCTGGATCATATATGGAAAGCTTGAGCGAGTACAAGGGCACATCACACCCCCTTGGCAAAGGCGAGTGTCTGAAATCCCCTGGCATTGGCATATTCCGGTTCCGGCAGGACAATAACCTCGATGTTTCTGGCAGGCAGACCGTTCTTCAGGAAGGCGGCGCCGCCACCGAACAGCAGGACACGATCAAAATCGGCATGCATGCCGACATGGGCCTGTAACTCACCCTGAATGTCACGGATGATGTGCTCGATATACGCAACGCCGGCTTCCTGGATATCACGGGTGACATCGTGCCGTTCGAAGCCGTACTGCAGATAGCCTTTCTCGATCAGGAAGGCAATTTCCACTGGGGTGAAGGTGCCTGAAGGGGCAAGATTCTTGATCCGTGGCAGCAGAAAGCTGGTAGCCATCTGGTGAACGCCCCGTTTGTTGAGAGTCTTGCCATGGATGATCTGCTTTTTCTGAGGTGAAAACAGGGTGAAGATGATGGTGTTGAAGCCGATATCGATACCGAGAACATTACCTGTCGGTCGTTCCGGAAGTCCATCGAGATAATCCCTCAAGCCTCCCAGTCCCTGCGGGAACACCGCCACATCCTTAATTGCCCCGTCGGTAAGGGATTTGGCCAAGGCCGGCCCGGCGCCGCCCGGCTTATGCTGCTCCTGCCAATAGGAATACGGTAGCCCGACGGCAAGAAGAATATCCCCCTCACAGCCAGCCTGCTTCAGACACTGTTCCACAAATACCGGATAGTAGCGCACAAGCTCTTCCATTGTTTTCAGATAGGAAGAGCCCGACGACATCAGAGAATCTTCTCCGATCAGCAGATTGTCTCCGTTGTAGCTGAACGCAGAAATGATCCTTCCCTTGCGCTCCCCGTAAATCCACTTGGCCGAAGAAAACCCGAGATCACATACCAGCACGTTCATTATCAACCCCCAGAATTTTGTAAGGCATGTATGCCTCCATACTAAATATCTATAGGGGGGGCAGGTGCAGGTGGCATATATGGGGATATATTTGGTGACAAATTTGCCACCTGCGGAATTTGGCGCAAATTTGGTAACAAACTTGGTACCAAGTATGGGGCATAATATGAAGAAGTGACTATTCGACCACATTGGACGGACAAAACTCATTGCCTGATCTGCTAAGAAGCCAGTCTATTCGTTTTACATATTCGTGCATCAGATGCATCGACTTTATGGCGCAGAAAACATCATCCCAGTTGCTGCCACTGGCTTCGATGCCTGGACATTCCGGGACAGTCGCTAAAAACGCTTTCCGCTCCGCACTCCATTCGATCATCAGAGAAGCAGGCTTGGACCGGTATTTTCCCTTTTTCTTCGCTTTGATCTTTGACCCATCGTACAGCCTGAGATAGATATCCGGGAAATCTCTCTTCAGCGCCACATGAGCAGCACTCTCGTCCTCTCCGTCAGGAGCAGATTTCAGCTCCGCTACGGCCAGATGCGGATCGAGCCGCCAACTGAGACACCATCGTCCAAAGGAGAATCCCTTTTGCCGGCATGCGGTCGTCAACTTTGGGTCGATATCGTATTGGCGGCGGTACTCGCTTCTACCCATAACTGTGATACGGCCAGTATCGCGCAGCAGATTATAGACCGAAGTCACGGTAGCTTTCCTCAGCGCCCTGGTGATCTCAACGACACTGAATCCTCTCGAAAACGCTTCCATGATCCGGCTGTTGAGCAGTTCTTCGATATCTTCAATCTTCATTGCTGACTCCTTGTCGTAATACAAACTTTTCTATTAAGACTTTTCCTTAGAAAAGTTTGTTAGTTGGATTATTTGACAGATTTCCTGTGCTGTTTTTCCATCGACTGACGTTCCAAAGCCGTCAAGGAAAGGTACAGTCTCCGACTCTCTCCCCTGCAGCTGCGCAACATGTTGTAGGCAATCTGACGGATACGTTTGATCTTGAACTCCGGGTACTCGATGTGGAAATAGGTACGGAGGTTAATGGCAACATCGCGCACCGAGACCCTGTACCTGGGTCCGTGCTCTTTCGGGAGATAGGAACACAGAATATAGCGCTCTATCTTGCCGAAGTTCGGGAATGCGAGCATCAGCGCTCTCTTGTCTGATTTGAAAGACATGTTCATCCGGGCGACATACCATTCATCCGACCAAATGCGGGAAAGCAGTTGCAGCGCATGTTGATCTTTCTCATCCAAAGGTTCGGTCAACAGCCCTTCGCTAACCATTCGTTTCAGCGCCTTCAGTGGCACTGGTTTATACAGCTGTGCTGCCTGTTCCAGGTTCATGGTGCATCTCCTTTCGTGATGGCGCATCGGTTGCAACATCAGACCAAATTCTTGGGATCGATTCTGCCTTTCTCAACAAGGGATTTGATCCGGTCGAGTGCTCTGCTGAGGATGTCCCTGACATTCGAAACAACGCATCCCAGCCGATCAGCTATCTCGTAATTCGACATCTGTCCTTCCATCCCGATTCCGAGAGCCCAATAAAGGACTTGTTGCTCCTTTTCCGTGAGGTGGTGACGCACCGACTGGAAAATCGCCTCGATGTCGGGCTTTTTCTGTCTCCCTTTAAAGCTTTTCTCAGCAACAGCCGAAAGGTCGTCAGAGCAGAAATGTGAGGGAATCGAATTCGATCCATGGGTCAGAATATCCGGCGCTGGCGTTATGACACTGATCTGATTCCGAAATACCTTCCAGAAGGCAGCCTCGAATTTGATCTTCTTCTCACTGCAGCGACATGCGGCTACGAAAGCAGATTCGTAGGCTTCCTGTATGTAATCACGTTCTTCATACGGTGAAAAATTCCGGTACTTCGCGATATAACCCTTGATCACCGCCTCATTTTCTTTGACCCACGCAACTGCCTTGTCAAAATCCATAGTCTCGCTCCGAATAAAAAAAAGCCGGCCTTCGAAGTCGTGCTTCGATGACCGGCTTTGCCTGTGCTCATCTGTGTGAGCCAGGCCGTGCCAGAATGAATATGATTCAGCGGCTGAAACGGCTTAAGGCCGAAAACAGACGCGATACTGCCCTAGGGGAAAACTTTTTCAGGGGAAACGGGATCAGTTACTTCAGCCTGATCCCCAAACATGCTGCAATGCGGATGATGTCCTGCTTGGTAGCCGATTTTCGTAAATGGTCTTCAACTCTTCTGCGGAGTTTCACTGTGTCCAACTCGGCCATTATCCTAGTTCCGCACACCTGAATCGACCCGTCCTCGGTAAGGGATACCGCTCCGTCCGCACAAGCCTGTCCGATGACGGAGATATTCGGATTCCCCTTCGCAAGGACAAATGAACCTTCCGAAAAGACAACGGTCTGGCCTGAACGGCGCAAATACGAAACCACTGTTTTCATTGCTTCATCCGGGAATGGGCAGTTCATCGTATTCCTTCCTGTCAATCCGACGCCTCTTATGGTTAAAAATGGTTAGAAGAAGGTTAGCGGGGTGTTGATAACCTTCTAACCAATCAATTGTTCATTGAAATCAGGACAGTGGCGGTCGGCCAAAAGTCATGGGTTCGGTCGGTCAATAGTCAATAGTTTGGTCGGCCAAAAGTCAGCACCGGTCGGCCATAGGTCAATAGTCAGTCGGTCAAAAGTCAATGTCAGGTCGGTCATAGGTCAATGCTTCCGAACAACCACAACAAGTTCATCCTTAAGCTCCCATGCTTCCAGAAATCCTGATTCCTTGAGAAGATCGAGAGCCCTTTTCAACTCCATCTTGAAGTGCTTTGCCTGCATGCCGGAACCGCACAGCTTCAACAGAGTCTCGACTTTTACCGGGTATGGTTTTCGGTGGCTGGCCCAGTAGCCGAACAGTTTTGAGGCGATACCGTCGGGAAGGGACCGCCTGGTCTCCCACATCACCCTGGTCAGAAACTCCTCGTCGAACAGCAACTGCATCTCTTTCCCGACCCAGACCTGCCATCGGGTCAGGCTCTCGTTCCGCTCGTTTCTGGAAAGGAACTTCTGAATCAATGAAATGCTGACGAAGCTGTGCAGGCGCTTGGACTGTATGCGCAAAGCCGTGGCCTGCATGCGACTCAGACAATTCCTGAGCCGATCATAGTTTTGACCCTTGATGGGCCAACCGAGCGCCTTGATGAACGAATAGGGGGTAAAATCAACGCACTCTCCCAAGGGGCTCTTCTTGATCAAATGCATCAGGTGCATCCAGACCAGCTCGTCATCCTGCCGAAGCTCTTCCCCTCGATAAATCACCTGACCATCTCCAATCACTGCTATCTCAACCTCCTTCAGGAACATGCGTGGAAGGTTCCGGTTGCGGCAGTTGAACAGTGCCGACCGCAGAATCTCGTTGGGCAAAGCACGGTGACTCTCCGGCCAGTCGGGAAGGTACTTGGGTCTGGCAGCGATACTTGCCAGCAATTCCTGAAACGTGTCGGACGCTTGTGTTTTTCCTGCGTCCGGGAACAGCGTCGGTTGAAGGTGGTCAGGCAACCGGAACCTCCTGGTTCAACATCACTGATAGTATGGTGTCGCCCTCATACACTTTTCCGCGCCTCGATCCACACAGCGACATCTTCGGCCCTCCAGCGCTTGCATCCCATCAAGATGACCGGCTTGGGAAAATCCTGGTATCTCAGCATCCTCCAGAGCGTTGCACGCGATACGTTCATGATTTCCATCAGGTCACGCTGCCTCAAAAGTGCTTCCATTGCTTTTCCTCCGTTCTCAGGGTTTCTCCCTGTCTCTAATATCTATAAGGGGGGCAGGTGCATTTCGTGTTCTGATCCCATAAATCGTGCAACCAGCTAATAATTAAGCTGAAAAAAATTTGTGCTGGATAAGTCCGGACATATTGAGAGTGCCAACGCCGGGAGGGACTGGCAGGCCGGTGCTGGTCATTTCCGCCAGATTGGTCCCCTTGCCGCCCAGCAGGTTTTGCATCTCCGCGCTACCTTCGGCCTGACCATCACCGAAGATGTGATGTTCAGGCTGCATCATGGTGCTCCGGTTGTTCCGCCACATTCCCTCCCGACCTGTCCCGAACAAAGTCGTATTTGAGCAGATGAGCAAGAGTTGTCGCATTGCTCAGATCATTGACGGCGCCTACACCTGCCCCCCCTATAGATTATGTGAATGAAGCTCACTCCTTCAGGAGGCCTGTTCCCCTTGATGAAATCGCTCAGCATCACCGCACTGGCGTTGATTCTTCCTCTGGCATCCCATGCCGCAGAGATCCGCCAGCGGCCATTCAGTTATTTGCTTGATGCCGTTGCGGCTAAACAGGATGACCAGTTCGTCGTCTGCTCCGGCTGCCCAGATCACAGGCTTTCCCTCCTGCCGGTGAAACCCATGCTTGCCATGCGACTATCCGACCCGGTCAAGCCGGAGCCGCAACTTGCCCATGAGACAAAGCCTGTCCAGTCATCTACCCGCGACGCCATTGAGTCAGAAATACAGCTCACAAACGTGCAGTTTGATTTCGACAGCGAACGGCTGTCACGTCATGAGCGATTGAGATTCGATGGTCTGTTGGCGGGATTGTCGAAGCAGAGCACGTTCGGACTGAAGGGCTACACCTGCACGATTGGAAAGGATGACTACAACGAGAGGTTGTCGATCAGGAGAGCGAATCACGTAGCAGGGATAATGAAATCTAATGGTTTTAATGTGGTGACTGTAGAGGGAAAAGGCAAGTGCTGCCCTGTTTCGACCGACAAACGCCTGAACCGGCGTGTGGAAATCGTGGAACATCGAAAGGAGGAGAAGTGAAGATCATTAACGGCAGGACCATGATGGTTGGCGGATTGATGCTGCTTCTTGTCGCGGTCGCGGGGTTCTCCATGGCGAATGATGACGTGAAGACGGAGAAAGAGAATTTGATGAAGAGTTTCCCGAACCTGAAAATCGACAGTTTCAGAGAATCACCGCTCAAAGGACTCTACGAGATCACCGCAGGCGAGCAGGTATTCTACTTCAGCCCTGAAGGATATCTTTTCTTCGGGGAGATCTGGTCCAAGGACGGCAAGAACCTGACCGCCGAGATACGGGAAAAGGTTGTCGCAGAACGAATCAATGGTCTCCCTCTCGATAAAGCCCTGAAAATCGGCAATGGCCCGAAAAAAGTCATCGAGTTCACCGACCCCGACTGTCCTTATTGTCGCAAGGTTGACGACTTCCTTGCAAAACGCGCCGATGTGACGCGCTACATCTATTTCGTCCCGCTCCGCAGAATCCACCCCGACGCCGAAAAGAAGGCCCGGTACATCCTGTCACAGCCCGACAGGGGTAAGGCTTTTCACGAAGTCTTTACCGGTCAACTGGACGGCAAACCGATTGCCATCGCCGACGGCGTGCAGCAACAGCAACTGGAGGAGATGGAGAAGATCGCGGCCGGAATTGGGGTACGGGGAACACCGGCACTCTGGATCGAAGGTGCTCACGTGAATGGTGCGGACATCCAACGGATATCCGGGCTGCTGGACAAGGGAAAGGAGGTGAGCAAGCCGCAATTGCACTGATTCTGTACCACTGTCACCGCAGCACCATCACGTAACCAGCACAAAGGAGAAATGAATGCACAAACGGAAATTACTTCTGATGACCGCCGTCGCCATGATCGTGACCTTGGTGGCATCGCAGGCCATGGCTCTCGTTGCCCCGGTAGCCGGTTCCTTCGGTTTCGAGGCCTACGACTTCTTCATCAACAACATCCTCAAGGGGCCCTTCGGCGCCATTGCCGGCGTCCTGTCAATAATTGCCGGCGTCGTCGTCATGATCCAGCAGAAGATGGTCCCGGCAGTCCTCTGCATTCTGGGAGGGGTGCTTGTCATCAACTCGGACAAGATCGTCACCTCGCTCGGGATGATCATCTGAACACAGCGGGGGGCGAAAGCCCCCCTCACCACCTTGTATCCATGAACGGAGCCGGATGTGATCCGCAAATTTCCCCAATACCTGACCCAGCCGTTCCAGGTTCTCTGGTTCGAACCCGACGACCTGGCAATCATGACGGCCAGCTTTATCCTGGCCCAGCAGTTCGGCGGGTGGCTCTGGCTGACAATGATCATCGTTCCGTGGGCCTACAGCCGCTTCAAGCGGCAGTACCCGCGAGGCTTCCTGCGGCATGCGCTCTACTTTCTCGGTCTGGCGCCGATGAAGGGGTACCCGCAGTTTTTCGACAAGGATTTCCTGGAATGAACACCACAGAGGGAGCAAAGAAGTGAACCTCGATATTTTCCTGCAGAAAAGTTCCAACATCTTCGCCGAGAACCGGCTGCTCAAGTTCGTGGTTGTGGTGCTCGGCATCGCCGTCGTTATCAATACCGCCGGTCTCTTCATGGCGTTGAATAGTCAGCGGGTCATCCTCGTGCCTCCGGTCGTCAACTCCAAGATCTCGATATCCGGAGACAAGGCGTCTGACGAGTACCTCAAGGAGTTTGCCCGCTACATACTGAACCTGGCCCTGACCTACAACCCGATCAATGCCCGGTCACAGTTCAGTGAACTGCTGGCCGTCTATGACCCGGCCGAGTTTCAGACATCACGGAAAGAGTTGTACGAACTGGCCGACAAAATCGAAAACACCAAGGCCTCCAGCGCCTTTTACATCCAGTCGATCATCAACGACACCGAAAAGCGCCGGCTCGAAATCACCGGCACCAAGAAGACTTACATGGTGGACCAGAAGGCGGAGGACACCCTGAAGGTCTATCTCATCGAGTACCGCATCGATAACGGGAAATTCATCCTGGTCCGCCTCTACGAGAAGCCGGCCCAAGGCGAAAGCAAGGGGGTATGATGCGCAGCACGGTTGTGTTACTGGCAGCATTGCTGGTTCCGGCACTACTCCACGCGGCTGATCAATCCGCAATCCAGAAAAAGAGAGCCATCGATGACCAGGCTATGGAGAAACCGGTCGAGAGTGAATTCCCGACAGTGGTCTTGCCCGAGGCGACGACCACCATTCGCCTGTCCAGTTCGGACCTGAACCGGATCTCTTGCCCGGCCGAGATCCGCGAGGCGCTCACCTCCACGGAAAAAGGGGTCACCATCAAGATCACTGGCAAGGATGCCTTCGTGAAGTTCAAGGTCACGAAGAAAGGGGACAAGCTCTCCTACGCCTCCACGCCGACAGAGCTGTACGTTGTCTGCGGCGAAGAGACCTTCAGCATGATTGCCTTCCCTCAGAGAATTCCCTCCCAGACCATCCGCCTGTCGTCAGGCAGGGAGCGCAAGATCAAGGATAACCTCTCGCTCTATGCCGGGCTCCCGTTCGAGAAAAAGCTGCTTCGCGCCATTCGGGATGTCTACACCGAGAACATCCCCGATTCCTACTCCGTGGTGCGCAAGGACAAGCGGTTTCTCATGTTCAGGGAAATTGCCCTGACACTGAAGCGCACCGTAGATATCGAGGGCGAAGGGCTCAGGATCAAGGAGTACGAGGCGAACCTACGCGGGGAAACTGCTGAATTCAGGATGAACGAGAAGATGTTCCTGAGAACGGAGTTGGCGGAAAACCCGGTGGCTGTCTCGCTGGAACGGCACATCCTCCGCCGTGGTGATACCTCACGGGTTTTCGTGGTGGAGCAGCGGGCGGAAAAGCAGGAATCCCGGAAACTGGCCGGTGAGCTGCCGGTCATGGAGCGTTCCGGTTCCAGCCAGAAGCCAAAGCAGGACACGCCCCAGAAATCGCAACCGGCACCGGCTGACCAGGAGGCGGAAGATGAAAAATAAGCTGCTGTCCTACTGGAACGGTCTGACCGGCAATCAGAGGCGGTTGTTGGTATGGTCGGGAGGTGTAGCCCTTTTCGCCCTGACATTCATGCTCGGGAGCATGGCCATGAGCCGCAGCAGATCGTCGCAACCGGTGAGAAGCGCAAAGCAGGCTCCCTTGAGCATCGAACATAAGCTGCTGGAGAAGTCGCAGTACCTTGAAAGTCAGAAGGAAATTGCCAAGCGGGACGACAAGGTTGCCGAGCTCCAGCAAAAGCTCGATGAAATTACCCGGGAAAAAAAGGGAGACACACCGGCAGCTCCGGTGCTGCAGACGGGAACGTCACTTCCCGCAGCGGGGGATGCCCGCATTGCCGCATCTGCCCAGGTACAGGCGCAAAAAGCCGGTTCCGGACGATCCGTGCTGGCAAAGCAGTCCTTGCCGTCACCGCCAATCCCGCAGCCCAGCTCCATTCCGTTGCCGCCGCCTCCCACGTCATCGCAGGCGATGGCTGCCGGTCAGACGCCATTACCCCCCGAGACCGAAATCGGCGATATTGCCGTTGTGTCATCACCCGGCACGGGAAAACAGGCCAAAGCCGAACCGGAGGATAAAAAAAAAGACGCAACAGCAGGTTCAGTCTATCTGCCGCCTTCCTTTATGGAGGCGACCCTGTTGAGTGGTCTCGACGCCCCGACCACTTCGGAAGCCAAAGGTAACCCAGTGCCGGTGCTGCTCCGGGTCAAGACTCCAGCTGTCCTCCCCAACAGCGTCAAGGCCAACCTCAAGGGGTGCTTTGTCATTGCCGACGGCAAGGGGAATCTGGCCACCGAGCGGGCCGAACTGCTGCTGGTCTCCCTGTCATGCCTCGACCGCAAGGGGCAGGCAGTGGTGGATCAGAAGGTCAAGGGATTCGTCGTGGACGCAGACGGCAAGATCGGACTGCGGGGGCGGGTCGTGGCCAAGATGGGCTCCATGATTGCCAGAAGCATGCTGGCCGGTTTCTTCGGCGGCGCCGGTGACGCGATCAAGGCGTCGGCGACAACTCTGGCCGTCAGTCCTCTCGGCACCACCCAGACCGTAGATCCAAAGGATATCGCCATGTCAGGCGCCGGCTCGGGCCTGTCGAGCGGCTTCAAGGAGATCCAGAAGTTCTACATGGAACTGGCCAAACAGACCATGCCGGTCATTGAGGTGGGTGCCACCAAACCGGTGACGCTGGTCATCAGCGAGGGGATCAACCTGGAAATCAAAAAGATCGCCAAGGGAGGCGGAAAGTGAAGAAATCACTGACTCTTGCGGGAATGCTGCTCATGAGCGGCTGCGCCCTGCTCAACCCCTATGAAAGCAGTTTCAGCTGCCCGGAGAGTTACAACGGCAAATGCGTCTCCGTCCAGACGGCCTACAGTGAGTCGTCCGGTGGAACTGCCAAAACAAAATATGCGGCAGTCAATCAGTCCCAAGAGAACTGCGGTCCGGAGTCCGAGAGTGCCGGCGCCTGCACAGATAGCAACCAAGAGTTGGCAGGAACCGATCTCCAGTCGAAAGAGAATGGAGCCCTGACGAAGTACCGTGTCGCTCTCTTCGACAAATTCACCGGCCTCCTCAAGGAGCCGGTCACCCCGGTCGTTGCTCCCCCCAAGACCATGCGGGTGCTGCTGCTCCCTTACACCGGACAGGACAATGAGTTCTACATGCTGCGCTACATCTACTTCTTCGTCGACGAGCCGCGCTGGCTCCTGGGCGACACCGTGTCGTCCGGTGAGGAGGAGTAGCGCAATGGGGATCATGTCCGGTCTATTCGGAAAGGACGGCGGCATTACCAAGGGAGAGCTGGAACAGATATCCCGTCGGGAGAAGTTCTCCGATTATCTACCCTGGATAGCCTATGACGACAGGAAAAATATCTACCTCAACACCGACAACACCTTCGGGATGATGTGGGAGTGCGCTCCGCTGGCATTCGCCTCGGAGACGAGCATCAAAACCCTGGAGGGAATTTTCCGGGTCAACCTGCCGGAAGGTTCGGTCATGCAGTTCATCCTGTTTGCCGACCCTTTTGTCGAACCGATTGTGAATGCCTATGGAGCCCAGAAAACGCGTAGCAGCAAGCTGGTCCACGATGTCTCGGACAATGTCATGCGGTTCTTTCAGGAGGGGGTGGAGGGTCTTGGCTGTCTGAGCGGCATTCCGGTGCGTACTTTCCGGATGTTCTTCACCGTGAAGTTTCCGGTCAAGGAGATTGATCATGTGAACCTGGACGAAGTGTTCGGCACCATCCAGGAGGTATTGCGCGGTGCAGGACTCGCCCCTGTCGTGGTCAGACCGGGACGTCTGCTGGACTGGCTGCGGCGAATGCTGAACGAAGATCCGTCCAGCAATTCGTCCCACTACGATGACCGGAACATCATCCGTAAACAGGTGCTGCTCGGCACGAAGATCGAGAAGCGCTTTACGTCACTCAAATTCGACAACCGGCACTTTCGCTGTGTCACCCCCAAATCGTTCCCCCTGAATGGTGATCCGATCCAGACCAACCAGCTTTTCGGCGGGATCATGGGGATGGCGACCGATTCCGACCAGATCCGGACGCCGTTCTTCTTCACACTGAATATCCTGCTCCGCAACCAGAAGAACAAGCTTCACACCAAGTGCAACCTGGTCCTGCAGCAGCAGGGGGTCGGTAGTTTCGCTCCGTCGCTGGCCCGCAAGAAAGACGAATACCTCTGGGCGGTGGATGAACTGGAGCGTGGGACCAAGTTCTACCGGATCATCCCGATCATGTGGGTCTATGGCAGCGACGAGTGGCTGGTGAACGAGTCCGTCACCCGGGCCAAGCGGGTCTGGGAGGGGCAAGGGTACGTGATGCAGGAAGACAAGGGGATTCTCCCCATCCTGTTCATCTCGTCACTACCATTCGGACTTTATGACACCGGCAGCAACATCGACACCCTCGACCGGGACCACATCATGCCGGTGGACAGTATAGCCGTGACCCTGCCGATCCAGGGGGACTTCTCGGGTCTCGGCAAGCCGGTCATGCTCTTTGCCGGGCGGAAAGGAAACCTGTTCGGTCTCGACATCTTCAACAAAGGGGTCAACAACCACAACGCCATGGTCTGCGCCTCCAGCGGCGCCGGCAAAAGCTTCTTCATCAACTACCTGGTCTACAACTACTTCTCAATGAACTCAAAGATCAGGATCATCGACATCGGCGGTTCCTATAAGAAAATGACCAAGCTGTTCGGCGCCCGCTACCTGGACTTCAGCGAGGATTCTCAGGTCTGCCTGAACCCCTTCACCAACATCATCGATCCCGAGTACGACATTCCGGTCATCGCCCCCATCGTTGCCCAGATGGTCTTTTCCACCGGGAAGACCATCCCCAGTGAAACCGAGATGACCCTCATCAAGGGCGCCGTGCGCTGGGCCTGGCAGCAGGAGGGGAATGACGCCGGCATCGACACCGTCTATGAATACCTTGCCAACTTCGACCGCTACTCCTCCGAAGGAGGCGAGATCAAGGAAGCCGCCTCCCGGTTGGCCTTCAACCTGGCTGATTTCCGAAGTGACGGGGCCTTTGGCCGCTTCTTCAACGGCAAGAGCAGCCTCGACATCTCCAATGACGAGTTCGTGGTACTGGAACTGGAACACCTCAAATCGCGCAAAGAGCTGTTCCGTGTCGTCACCCTCCAGGTGATCAATGCCGTCACCCAGGACCTCTATCTTTCCGACAAGTCAGACCAACGACTGATCGTCTTCGACGAGGCATGGCAGTTCCTCGGGGAGAGTTCGACCTTGAAGGAGGTAATCGAGGAGGGATACCGCCGGGCCCGGAAATACGGCGGGAGTTTCACCATCATTACGCAGTCGGTGCTCGACATGAAGCTCTTCGGCGGTGTCGGCGACGTAATCAGGAACAACTCCGCCTTCAAATTCTTCCTGGAGTCGTCGGACTTCGAGAAGGCGCTGGATGAGAAGCTTCTGGACTATGACGACTTCACTATGCGGATTCTGAAGTCAACCAAGAGCAACAAGCCCAAGTATTCGGAGATCTTCATGGACACCCCGTTCGGTGCCGGCGTCGGCAGACTGGCGGTCGATCCGTTCTCCTACTACGTATTCACGTCTGACGCGAGCGAGATTGCTGAGATCGAGGCAATGGTTGACGGCGGAGTGAGTTATGAGGATGCAATTCGTGAGATGGTCAAGAAATACCGCAGCTAGTCTGACAATGGCCCTGGCGCTCGCGAGTTCCCAGGCATTGGCTGTGGACGGGAAGACCGCCGGCCAGAACGCCGGTCAGACTGCGCTCTCCCGGTTTGGCACCAAAAGTGGCGTCAACAGCAACATCTCGCTGCCGATGACCAACTCTGCGAACCTCATGCAGACGGTGAACGGCGCCACCAGTTTCCCAGCGACCCTGAACGCCCCGTCCTCGGCCAAATTCCTGGAAGTAATGATCCAACCGTCAGGCACCGGCGACCTGCAGCAGGTGATCGTCAGTCAGGATCTCAACACCGACGGCGCCATCGACAATGTTCACACCGTCCCGGCCATGGTTTCCGGAGTCTGTGCCAATGGCTTCATCTCCTGCACTGCCGGTAGCTGGTCGAACTGCAAATACTTTAGCTGGGCAGCCGATGCCGATGGGCGGGTCACCGAAGCGCCGGCCTCCATCACCGATCTGGGGGGATGCTACTGCATCAACAGCAGCTGCGGCAGCAACCTGGTCTGGGTGAACAGCGCCATCGTGCTCAAGGATATCGGCGGCGGGATCGTTAACGCCGTCCATACCAGCAACACCCAGTTCACCATCACCAACGTCGCTACCGACATCACCACCATCACCTATTACGGCCAGGTCACCACCCAGACGAACAACGCCGCGTCAAGCGTTTCAGCCTTCGCTTCCTCGCCGACTGTCTCCACCTTGTCGGGGTACTACAACAACTGGCCGCAACTGACTGCCGCACGGGATTCCGCCGCCATCTCTCAGTCCTCCGATCCCAGCAGCCTCTACTACCTGATCTCCAACTCGGGAGCAGCTCGCAATGCCCAGGGGAAGGCAAGCAGCTGCACCATCGACCGGGTCGGTCGGGTCGACACCACCGTCAAATCCTTCAACGATTCGGGAAACAGTGCGCTCTGCACCGACCACTTCGTCTACATGCGGGTTCACAAGGTCGATGACCTGACCTACCAGCTGGAATACCTGGACACCGGCCCGGTTGGACCGGGTGCGGCCCACAACAACTGCGGCGGCAGTCCCGGCGGTGACGGCTGGCATGTGGTCAAGACCGTGACCGTCTCGACTCCGGACCCGGCCAAGCTCGGCAAGCTCATGGCCGCCACGTTCAACATGAACAACATGAGCGGTGGCGGCTGCAACTCAGCTTCGGCATCGGTGGATGGAGTAATCAACGGTTTTGACACATCCGTGCAGACCGGCATCGTCTGTCCGGCCAAGGGTGCCCAGGGGGTGTCGTTCGACTGGAGCTACTTTTTCGATTTCAAGGAGGACGCCTATACGGAGGGTGTGGAGGATAAATGTGCCGCCCTGGCAACCAATCCTGACTGCCGCCTGAAGGAAGAGGACATCGACGGGGTGGTGACATCCCAGAACTTCAACTCGACCGGTCTCACGCCGCTACCGTCCTGCAAGGACTTCCCTGGCCAGGTGGGCACCAACAAGATCTGCCGGGACTGGTGGCACAAGAAGCGCACCTATGTCTGCGACTCCCAGCAGTATGACTTTTCCGATGTGGCGACCCGTTTCGGACAGGTGGTTTCATCCGCCAGCGACAACACCTCCAACCTGACCTTCCAGGACCCGCGTCTCGGTCCGACCGGGTGGAGCATTGCCAACGGCAGCATCAGCCTGCCGCAGCAAGACCCGGCCTCCGAATGCGAGGTGGCCTGTAAAACCCGCATCGCCAAGACCGATACCCAGGTGACCACGACCGGGACGGTTAACGACATGCGGGTGCCCGCCCAGTCCTACGACATCTTTTACAAAACCTGCATTGGCAACAGCTGTCCCGTCAATCCAGGCGAAGAAATCCTCATCGACTGCCAGTGCATCAATGAGTTCGCCGAGGCTGCCACGGTGATCCAGACGCTCAGGCTGGCCGGCAAAGACAACATCTGTTCCAGCGGCCAGAAACAGCCGATGCAGTCGAGGTAAGACCAGATGCTATTCCGAATTGTTTTCTCAGCAATCTACGCCATTCTGCTCCTTTCACTATCAGGAGTTGTTTCCACCGCGCAGGCTGTTGTCAGTTGCCAAGACACGATCACGACGGGAACCACCTATCGCTACGTCGATGCCCTGTCGTTTTTCACCGAATTCAACGGCAACACCTACGCCATCGCCAAATCAGCGGTCAGTGGCAGCCAGTCGCTTCCCGACATCTATTTCGACTTTTCGGCGAATATCAGCCGGGAGTACCTGATGACCGGCAATGACACGGCTTCGCTCAAGCGGATGCTCTCTCTCGGGCAGTTCGGGGCAGCCAGGCCTGTCAGCGTGGACAGCCAGCAGACGCTGGATTTCCTGATCAATCGGTATGGCGCCTATCTCGGGGCCTCATCATCGGATAAGAGCACCTATATCGATGCCTGGAAGGAATTCGGCCCAGGTGGTTTCACTGCCATTGATGGCTCCGGGCTCTCATTCAGCAAATGGCCGGCAAGCGGACCCTATACCGGTCAGGACCCGCAGGCGGTCGTCATGGGGAGTGACGGTGTCTGGACAAGCGGCATCGATGGGACGAGAAGCTCACAGATCGTGGAATTTTCGGGAAAGCTCGACTGCGCCCTGTCATACATCGATCCCGGCACTATTACCCCGCCACCTCCACCACCGCCACCGCCGCCTCCTGATCCCAATGCCATCAATAACATCATGTGCGGTCAGGATCTGAATAATAACGGCTATGCAGGTGACCCTGGAGAAACCGCCAATTGTATTCAGACCGCTCAAGGGCAATTCTGTCCGGTAGGCTCGACCGAATGCGTTGAAACCTATACCGCGCCGGTCTGCCCGAATGGCTCGACCCTGGAAACGAACCGCGACATGTGCCAGGCAACGGCCCAGAATATCTGCGGCATCGGCTACAGCTGGGATTCCGGCATCGACAAGTGCGTGAAAAGTGTCGTCTGTCCGGAAAACGGCACTTTCAATACGGTTGCCGACCGCTGTGAGAAACTGGTCCAGAATGTCTGCCCTGCCGGGTATGCCTATGACGCCAACCCTGCCAGCCCGACCTATGATCGCTGCGTGAAGTCGGCTACCTGCACCAGCGGCGGGTCATTCATTGCCGCCCGTGACCGCTGCGAGAAGGCCTGGATGCCGGTCTGCGACAGCGCCAGCGGCTATTCCTACAATGCCCAGACCGGTATCTGCCAGCGGGCGCCGATCTGCACCTATGGCAGTTACAATGGTACCTACAATCTGTGCGTCCAGCCTTTTGTCCCTTCGTGCCCCAATGGGTACACCTACAATGCCGGTCGTGCCCGGTGCGAAAAGGCCCCGGAATGTCCGCCCGGAACCACCTACAACGGAGTGACCAACAAGTGCGACGCCATCACCGCGGCCAGTTCCCAGCAGGTGCTCGCCTGCAGTCCGAAATCATTCCTCTGCGCCTCCTATGCCGACTCCTGCTGCAACGTCAACATTTCCTGCCCAAGTGGCCCGCAGGGACAGGTCAGTGTTGTCGCCAACTACTGCTGCCTCGGCTCCGATTCGATCACCATCCAGTCGCCGCTCAATCTTCTTAATAGGACCGAGCTGACCAGCACCGGGTATGCGCTTTCGGCGTTGCAGTGCGACAGTGTCGGCAACTGCAGCTACTACTTCATGGACCGCTACTGTGCCGACGGTTCGCCGGCCAGCGACTGGATGCTGTCCGGTTCGTTCACCATGTCATCGACCCAGATGGTCTGCCCCCAGGGGCAGGCGCTGATCAACGGCAACCAGTGCCTCTCCGCCACCAATCCGACCTGTACCGGCGGCAACTTCGACCCGAACCTCGATGTCTGCTGGGCAGCCTATACGCCGACCTGCACCCAGGGAACCTATGACAGCGCAAGCGGTCTCTGTGTCCTGGCGCCATCCTGTCCGAACGGCACATTGAATACGGCTACCGACCAGTGCGAGGCGGCCATCACCAAGGATTGCGGCACCTATGCGCTCGATGCCGCCGCCAACCTCTGCTACTCCGCACCGGTCTGCGCCAATGGCGCCTACGACGCGAGTCTCAATGTCTGTCAGGCTAGCCTGACCAGGGATTGCGGCAGTTATTCGTGGAGTCAGGCTGATTTCAAATGCCTGCAGCCGGTTTCCTGCCCCCAGGACCCGGCATTCTCCCAGGCTGCCACCACCAAGTTCTCGGCCACGCTCGACAAATGCGTTTCCGACGTCCAGCACGACTGTCCGGCAGGAACCACCTACACGCCGCTCCCCATCGGCAAGTGCGAGGCCGTGCCGATCTGCAGTGGCGCCGGCATCTACAATCCCCAGAAGGATAGCTGTTTCGAGGGGTTCAATACCTGTCCGCTCGGGACACAGTACGCGTGCATGGAATACCAGGGGAAAATGCAGTGTTCCCCGAATCCCTGTTTCAACCCGGGTGCGCCCGGATCAGAGATAACCACGACCCTTGATGAGTCAATGTTGCAGGATGATGGACCGAAAGATGCGAACGGCAACTGCCTTGGCCAACTCTACATTTTTAACGGCAAGGCGTCCCGCTGCCGTCCCCCGGGGATGACGGTCGGGTACCTCAACAACTGCTGTGAAAGTGACAAGGTAGCTTCTGAGGATACCGGCAACAACATCCAGTATGCCGCTCAGGGCATCCAGATGGCCTATGAAATTGGCCAGGTCGCTTATTACGGCAATGCACTGGTGACAGGCGCGGCCCAGATTTCGGCGATTTCGACCACGGCAACCGGTGCTGTCACCTCCATGACCGTGGTCACGGCCACCGGCACCACAACCACGCTCTCAGGAGCGGCAGCTACCGGTGCATACGCCACCATGGCCAGCGGTGCGACGGGTGCTTCGGCCCTTGGTGCCGGTTTGCAGGCTTATGCCGCAGCCCTGTTTAATCCGGCCACCATAGCCATTGCCATCGTCGTCATGGTGGTGATGAAGGTGCTGATGGGGAGCGGCTGTGATCAGGGAGACATCCAGACCGGGATGCAGAACGCCGCCAAGGACTGTCACTACGTCGGAGATTACTGCCAGAAGAAATGGCCGCTGGTGGGATGCGTGCAGAAGGCCAAGAGCTTCTGTTGCTTCAACTCGAAAATGGCGAGGATCATCCATGAACAAGGGAGACCACAATTGCAATCGTTTCAGCCGAATGGCGCCTGGGGTGTGCCGGAAGCTCCCAACTGCCGCGGCTTCACCCCCGACGAATTCCAGGCTCTGGATTTCTCGCGGATCGATCTGTCGGAATACTTCGAAGACGTACAGAAGGATCTTGCTACCAAGATCGATGGTTCACAGCAGACCATCATGCAGAACATCCAGAACAAGTATCAGGCGACCACGAAATGACCAAACGTATCGGACTGGCAGCGATTGGGCTGATGGTGTGCGTTTCATCGGCACAGGCCAAAGAGCTTGGCACCTTCGGCATGACGTACCGGATCGCGGAGCGGGATGCCCTGGCCGAGATCGAGGAACGGGCCAAACAGGTGGACTGGCACAATGTGTTGGACAAACGGAAGGTCGAGAACTTCCAGGGGCCGCCGGATCGGGTACGTCTGCCGCGTGCGAAGCGGAACCGGAGCTTCCCGGTTGATATGACCTATACCACTGAAATCGATGTTCCCGACGGCAAGGGGGGAATCCTCTATCCGAAGGGATACACCTTCAATCCGCTCGACTACGTGACCTATCCGAAAACACTGGTGGTCATCGACGGTTCCGACCCGGAGCAGGTGAAGTGGTTTGCCGCCTCCGAGTATGACAAGCGGCTCGATGTGACGCTTCTTCTCACCGAGGGGAGTTTTGGGGCCGTCTCGAAGAGGATCAGCCGTCCGCTGTTCTATGCCGACCGGAAGATCGTTGAACGGCTCAAGCTTAAGGCTGTGCCGTCGGTCATAAGACAAAAGGGACGGTTCATGGAGGTTTTGGAAATATTAGTACCAACGGTTTCTGGAAACACGATTCGCAGGAAGGGAGGCAAGCATGCCACAGTTCATTCGCAGCGCTGACGGGGAATTCATTATCAATGTATCGAACGTGCAGCGAATCTACGAAGTGATCAATCCGAAGATGTTGAACTTCACAAGAAGATTTTTCGGGAGCTGTCTGGAATCAGGTATTTACTGTGAGTTTGTTAGTAACGGTAGGAGGTTGCAATCCTATCCACTGGTGACACTTTCTGATGTGAAACATTTAGTGAAATTGTATCACTCTGAAGCCAAGGCAGAACAATACATCAAAGCGCTTTCATGCAGGCTCAGTCACTTTGAGTTGTTCCGTCCGTTGCTGGATCAGGTGGAGCAAGGGCTCTACGATAATATGCGCATTATCGATATGTATTCGCTTTTAGAAAAGGCATTGAATTGGCACGTGAAGAGAGTAATCGACAGCGAAGAAGAGATTATGGCGAACTCTGTAAGTAATCTTCACCGCGAGCCAAAAGCATGTCGCTAAGAGACCCGCCACGATCATATTAACAGAAGGAGTTATGCATGAAATTCATTGAAACACTGCATGGAGGGTGTCTTCTCAACGTATCTGAGATTGTCAGCATTTATAAGGTAGGCCTTGTGCCCGCCTATTTCCCATATCAATACACCGCTAATGATTTCAAGGAAGTCGGAATTTATGCGGCCGTCAAAATCGGAAAAATCTGCCATTCACTGCCTTTGGTTACGAGCATGGGCATTACAGCTTGTGCTTATTCTGAACTGAGTGACAGCGAAGTTGATCGTTACCGTTATTTGCTCAAAAACACTGGAGAGATGGATTCAATCTTGTCAGAAATCATCTATGAACTAAAGCGTCAGATAGTAAAAACGTCCGGTTGCATAGATACCTGGGACGTAGTTTTGAGATCCATTCGCAAGCGTAGAGAGATGCTGTCTGAAGAGGATTGTGACAAACAGTCAAATGATGGACTCGGAGATAAGTAGCTATTTTCAAAGATCATAAACGATATGGAGATGCCATGGGAAAATACCTGAGTACAGCTGATTGCAGTGGCATTGCTGAATTTGTGGAAATTCATATCGATCAAAATCCCTTACACAAGGAGCGAACTGCACAGATACACGCAGGTACAGTCACAACGGTTATGGGGAACAGCATGCGGAATGACCGACCAATGAAAGTGCAGCCGAAAGTCCGGGTCGCGGCATTTCTTCTCTGTGCATTAATGGTCGGGTGTACTCACGGAACATGGACCACGGTAGAGGAAACATCCCGCCTGCCAACAGTGGCAGCGCCGATCCTGGCGCCGGTCAGTTGGGTTGCGATGGCAGGTAGGGCTGCCACCAGGCCATCATCCGAAAGTGCGGATACCGAGCGGGGGAAGCAGTTTGTGCTGACCCGCAGGGTGCTAAATGATTTCAGCAGCGATGGGAAGTTCATGGAAGAGGTGCTGACAATACAGAACCGGTTCCGTGCCCGCGATTGGGGCGAGATATCCCCGGAGCAGCTCAAGACCAACAGCAGCTCCACCAATGGCAAAGGAACTGTCGGTCGCTATCCGACCGGGAATAAGCGGTCAATCATCATCACGGACGAAGGGTCCGAATTCAAGGTGCGGTATGAGGATGAACCTGAACCATAGCATCCCAATCATCACGCTGATCGTGTTCATCATGACAGTGCCATTCGCCTGGGGGGCCGGTGGTGCTTGCAAGGGGAAGGTGCTCAACCCGGTGACCGACATCTGCTGGCAGTGCATGTTCCCGGTGAAGATGGGGAGCGTCTCCTACGGCAACGGCGCCGAGCCGGCTCCCGGCAATGTCACCTCGCCGGTCTGTGCCTGTCCGGACAGCAAGGGCATCCTGATTATCGGTGTATCCACCGCCTTCTGGGAGCATGCCCGTCTGATCGAGACCGTGAAGGACCCGTTCTGTTTCCCGGTCATGGGCACCGGCATGACCAACCCGAAGCCGGGTTTCTCGTCCGGTGAAAACCGGAGCAAGGAGTACGGCGACTCCGATTATGCCTTCCAGCAGGCCCACTACTTCTATTTCCCGGCCTGGTCGATCCTGAAGTTGTTCATGGATTTCCCCTGCGCTGAAACCAGGGCCTTCGACCTGGCCTATATGACGGAAGTGGACCCCATGTGGAACGATGACAGCCTGTCATTCATCATCAACCCGGAGGCGCTTCTGTTCGGCAACCCGGTGTCGCAGCTGGCGTGCGTAGCCGATAGCGTTGGAGCAACCATGTCCTATCCCATAGATCCCCTGTTCTGGTGCATGGGGAGCTGGGGATCATTCTATCCACTGTCGGGGAGCATGATCGAGAACAACCCGTTCAATGTCAATGCCGGACTGGCAGCCCGGATGCTGTTCAAACTCGGGCGGGAAACGCTCCTTTACGATACCGGCATCAACCAGTGCGCCAGCGCCGGGGTCGTTACACCGATCCTGGTCAAGAGCAATTACCGGCTCCAGATTGCCAGGCCGGTGCGTGGCAACGACTGCATCCCCATCGGTCGACCGTCGCTGATCTGGGGGACGGCAAAGAATCCTCCTTTCGGAACTACCAATACGTCGCCTGACAATTTTCTCTGGTCACTGACACGAAGGAGGGTCTGTTGCGTCGGCTATGCACTCAATTGATCTGCTGCCTTGCGGTTGCCTCGTCTTGTACGGTCGCCGCTGCCGGCACTCCCGGGTACATCGCCACTCCCGACACCTGCTGTGTGGTGGACAGGGTGGTTGAGGATACGGTCCATCTCAGGAAAGTCGGTGCCTGTGCCGGCAAGCCTGGCCGGGCATACATCGAAACGAAGCTGAAGAAAGTGAAGGTAGTCGTGGAGGGAACCTTGTGGAAGGAAACTGATGTGGAGGGGCTGACTGTGCCGGACCTGGCCAATACCCTGTCCAATGCCGACCGGCTTGCAGAGCGAATGACCGTTTCCGGGAATCGGCACGAGCAAGAGATGGCCGATCTGGCCGGAACGCTCGATTCCTACTATCACTCGGATGAATTCCAGCTGCGGGTACTGAACGAGACAGAGCGGATCAAGTCAGAAGTGTTCGGGGACAAGATCACCGGTTATTACGCTGACAAGGGTAAGGAAGCACCGAAGGGCAAGTTGGCCGCGTCCGAGCGGGTCTACGTCTTCATCTCGTCGGCAATGCCGCTTGCGACCATCAGGAACTATGCAGCCTCCGTGGCCCGGTTGGGCGACCCGAATGTTTCCCTGGTCATGCGCGGTTTCGTGGACGGGGTTTCAAAAATCCAGCCGACCATCGGTTTCATCGCTTCGGTGTTGCAGCGCGACCCGTCATGCCGCCCCCAGGATGGTGACTGCGAGATGCTGCCGGCAGGGCTGGTCGTCGATCCCCTGTTATTCCGCCGGTACCGGATTGACCGGGTTCCTGCCGTGGTCTATGCCCGCGGTCTCAAGGCCGAGGATGCCGGTTTGAGCGAAGGCGATCCCAAGAACACCACTATCTCGGATCACTATGCGGCTTATGGAGACGCCAGTTTGGAATATCTGCTCGACCAGATCCGGAGGGAGAGCGGGTCGGATTCACTGACAGCCCTCCTAGCCGCTCCGGGTGACCGGAAATGAACGAGGAAAGAGAGTCACTATCAATGAGTGAAGAGATCAGCATGGAAGCAAGCGAAGCCTCTGAAGAGAAGGATGCCGTTTCGGTACCCAAGGAGCCTCCCAAAACGTACCCCAAAGAGCAATCCAAACGGCAACCGGGCACACTGGCCCTGATTTGTGCCTGTTTGGTTGTATCTTTGGGAGCATCTTTGGCAACCATTGCCGCGTATGACCATTGGTACGCCCAGAAGGTCGTGGCCGTTGATATCAAGGGGTACATCGCCCAGCAGCGGGACAACTACCTTGCCGGCAAGCTGAACGATGACGAGCTGCGGAAGAGTTTCGACCGGCTTGAGGCGGTCATCACAGCCATACCAAAGAACCGGGTGATCATCATGGGTGACGCGGTGGTGCGCAATGCCGAAACCGTTAAACCTTGATTTTCATAACTGGCGGCTCTGGCTGGCGATCACCTGCTTGCTCATCGCGGGTACTTTGCTCCCTTACAAGGTCAGCGTCACCCTGACGCCATCGCTCAAACACCGGGTCTACTGGCTTACCCGGAATCCGGACCGTGTGGGACGGGGAGCGTATGTCCTGTTCCACGACAAGGAACTGGCGGCCAGGATCGGAATGAAGAAGTCGGAGGATATGATGAAACTCGTGGGTTGCAACGAGGGGGACCAGCTCACCGTAGATGCGGAGAAGAAGTTCTACTGCAACGGCGAGTACCTGGTCAGGGCCAAGGACTTTTCACTCAAGGGGGAACCGCTACAGCACTTCGCCTTCAACGGCTCGGTCCCCAAGGGAGCAATGTTCGTCATGGGGGAGCACAAGGACAGCTACGATTCGCGGTATTTCGGTTTCGTGGACAAGAGCCGCATCCTGTCGAGAGCCTACCCGATCTTCTGAGAGGAATACCGTGCCCATCGAGAAACTCAATCCGTTGCACTACATGGGGCAGGCCGAATATACCGGCTTCTGGCAGAAGCTGTTCGCCACGATCCTCTATGGCTTCTGGGGGCGCTGCTTCTTCGTTGCCCTAGTGGTATCCGCCTTCTGGGTCGGGGTGCGACAGCGCAATCCGACTCTGGCTGCCATCTGCCTGCTGCTGGCGGCCATTGTCGCCTATGGCGGTGGCATCATGAATCTGATCCGTTCATTCACGGGATAGGAGAGGACGTGTCGAAGGATAGTCACAGCTCGCCGGATGTCATGCCGGTTCCCCAGAGCAATGAGATCCACCCGCGCGGACTCCTGGAGGCAATCTCCTACATAGATCAGAATTTCGCCAACGAACTGGGGGGCTGCATAATCAAGGCTCGCTTCCTGACAACCAAGCAGCGGTTGGAGTTCATGGAGGTGGGGTTCCGGAGTTCCTTTGCCTCGGGGATAGTCTCAGCGCTCTTGACCCCCATTGCCATAGGTGTGATCGAACAGTACATCCCAATGTTCGGCGATCCGTCACCGACGCTGTTCGACAAGTTCAGCGCCTTCCTGCTGGCGCTGGGGTTTTCGCTGGGGTACGCCATCTTCATGGCCAAAGCGTCCACTTGCTTCATCGGCGAGTACACTCGGGCTATGGTGCTGAACCTCCTGGGAGGCATGGTCTTCGGGGCGGTCGTCAAGGCGGTGGTGGCCTTCATTGCTTTCCATTTCCTCTACTTCAAGATCTTCTCTGACAGCAACATCCTCTGGGCCGTGGCGAAGCTCTATTACGCCAAAACATCTCAAGGAACTGTTGCCTCCATCTACTACTGGGTTCAAGGCTTTAAGGGGATATTCCTCATCTCCGCATATTTCGTCCTGGTGTCGACGGTAGTGTTCATAATCATTCCGATAGTAGCCATGCTGCTCGCCTGGCGGCGTAACAGAAAATTGATTGAAGCAGGAGTCGTGCATGTCGACACGGACCGCATCTAGGCTGGGGCTGGCACTGCTGCTGGTGCTGATCCCGACCATGGCGCTGGCTCTGGACATGGAGTTCTATGTCTGGGGGGGGCATGACGCCGTAGTGAACGCCTTCGGCAAGCTGGCGCTGATCTTCGGGGACAATGCCTACAAGTCGCTCTATTTTGTGGTCATCACCGCCGGACTGTTCTTCGGCGGTGTGACTGTGTTCGCCAAGTCTCTGGGAACCGCCAACGGTTCGGTCATGACCTGGATCGTGCCGACCCTGATCGGCGTCATGGTCTACCTGGCCCTTGTTGTCCCCAAGGGGACAATCCATGTGTACGATCCGGTCTTCAACAAGAACCAGGCGGTGGGCGGAATACCTGACGGTGTTGTTGCAGTAGCCGGCATCCTGAACAAGATCGAGCGGGGATTGGTGGATATAGTCACCACTGCCGGAGATCCGCTGAATTACCAGACTCAGGCGGGCGGTAAAGGATTCTTGGGACTGGCTCAGCTTACCAGCATCCCCCTGTCGGCGGTGGACAGCAACCTGGACGCATCCATGCGGCGTTACGTCAAGGACTGCGTCTCCTACGCCCTGATGAACCCCAATGCCAACCTGACCGTGGATGAACTCCGGAAAACGACCACCAGCTTTGTCGGTTCCCTGGACAAGGCGGTTAACCCGGCCATCTGGACGGTCTATTACAACGCTGCCAACCCGCAGGGGCAGGCGCTTACCTGTACTGACGCCTGGACCAACATCAAGGCGGCGCTCACTCCGGCAAGCCTTACGAAGAACATCGATTCGGTCTGCGCCAATCTCGGTTATGACGTGACCGATGCCGCCGCCGTGACCCAGTGCAAGTCGGTCTTGAACAACGTGAACAGCGGGACTGGTCTCGGGGCGGCGAGCATCGATGACTTCCTGAAGCAGGCCTACATCTCCCAGCGGCTGGAAGAAATCTTCCGCAGCGGCAATGCCTCCGGCGCCACCAACTATCAGTTCCTGTTGAACGCGTCCGGGGCCATGAAGTCTGCCAACGAGTGGCTGCCGATCCTGAAGGCGGCGCTTACCGCTATTGCTGTCGGGCTACTGCCGTTCCTGGCTCTCTTCATTCCCACGCCGCTGATCGGCAAGGCGGTGGGGATCATCGCCGGTTTCTTTATCTGGCTCACCGCCTGGGGGGTGACCGACGCCATCGTCCATCAGTTCGCCGTGGACTATGCCAACCAGGCTTACGAGATGGTGCGCCAGAACAAGCTTGGCATGGATGCGCTCTACTTCTTTCCCGACCAGACCGTTAAGATCCTCGGCATGTTCGGCACGCTCCGGATGAGCGGCATGATGCTGGCCACGGTAATCACCGGGATGCTGATCCGGTTCGGCGGGCATGCCATGGCAATGATGGCGGGCGGCCTGGGGAGCCAGGTACAGTCGGCAGGGAGCCGGGCGGCCCATGAGGTGGAGGACCCGGCCGGCCGGGCGTCGGCCATGCAGCGCAATGTGACGGCCATGCCGACTCAGGCATGGAGCAATGAACACAGTTTTCAGGCCAGGCAGGCACAGTCGCTGGTCGGCATGTCGGCCAAGACCACGGCAGCGAGTGACATGATCCGGGATTTCGGTATGGATTTTTCCAGCCGGATGGCAGCCGACGGGGAGCTGGGCCGGACTATCGGCTTCGGCGGCGCCGGTAGGGCCATGCGGGAAAATGGCCTGTCCTCGTCCTATGACCTGAAATCCTTTGATGGTCGCCTGGGTCTGGACAAGTCGGCAGCGGTCAGGGATGTGGTCGGCAACAGCTACGGCGGCGATACCCATGCCTTTGCCCAGATGGGAGTTGCCAATGACCGGGCCCTGGCCAATGTCTTTGGCAATGGCGACAATTATGCCGGGTTCCTGACCGCCAACATGGACAAGAGCGTCGGGCAGCTTCAGGGAGAAATGGGCGCCTACGCCGGTGCCAGGTCACTCGGCTTTAGCGGCAGTTGGCGTGAATTCAATTCGCTCCGTTCGGAGATATCAGCCCTTGGCGATTACGCCAATGCCGATGCCGTGAGGACGATTGCCGACTCCTACGGAATCTCTTCAGCGCACCTGATGCAGATGAATTCACTGTTCAATCAGGGTAAGCAGGCTTCCGAAGTTTCCGGACTCTCGAACCAGCTTGGCGGTCCGGTTGCTGCTGGGACGGAGGCAGGCCGTGTCGTGGCGACGGAGACCGGTGGCAAAATCCGGGGGATTTATGCCGGTGGTGGCTATGACAGCTATCAGCAGCTGATCGGCAACGATGTGTCGGGAAGGATCGCCCGCAACCAGTTGGTTCATTCAGCTGCCGATCAGTTGGTCGGCAAGGTGGCGCCGCATCTTACCAATGATCCGGAGATGTACCAGAACGGCCACCTGACCGAACGGGGCTTTGCCGAGATGCAGAAGGCCATGGAGGGGCAGAATATCACCTTCACGACCGCCGACGGCAAGAGCGTCGTCAATGTCGGTATGGATGGTGGCATAGTGAATTCCACCGAAGCCGGCACCGTCGCCAAGGGAGACAGGGCCAAGTCGCTCGACTTGCAGAAACAGCTCAAGGCGGCCGGTTTCCAGAGCGCTGCTGCCCACGTCGCCAGGATGTCAGGTCAGGCGTTCGACTACAAGGCAGATTACGACCGCAAAGGTAATCTCGCCTCATTCAGCGTCGACCAGGGCGGGCGGGTGCAGAAGTTCGATCTCGGTCAGAGCAGGACCGGTACCGACATGGAGCGCATGGACCGGAACGTATCGACTGTCGATAAGGGACTGCGCAAAACCGTCGGGGATTTTATCAAGACCGGCTACGAGAACCAGTCGCTGAACGTGTCCCGGAAGTCAGGTTCGTACATGATCCAGGCCGGCGGCAAGCAGATGATGGTCAATGGCGACTGGTATTACGCGAAAAACGAGAAGACCGGCAAGATGGAGGTTGTGGGAGGCTCGTTCTCCAATGGCCTCGACGGTAATGTCCTGATGTACGCCAAGGATAAGGACGGCAATCTGCACTATTCGCAGGTGCAGGGGAAGATGGACAAAAACGGCAATCTGGTTGCCGGCAAGCGTTCCGAGATTACCGAAGACCAGTTCGTCCAGATGTCGCAGCAAGGAGCGGCAGTGGTCAGCACCAGGTCAGGTGGCGGAATTACCGGGAGCATTCATGCCGATGGCGGGGTCAAGGCGGATTATTCGTCGAGACAGACCACTGGATATTTAGTTTCCGCGATTGGCGACCATGCGTCGTCATTTGCTTCGCAGGAGTTCAAAGAAGGTCGTTCAATCGATGCGGGATCGGTTGCAACTACGCTTGCAATCGGAAGAAATGCGATTGGTGAAACAGCGAGTATCTTTAGCGATGTTGCGACCGTGGCATCTCCAGTTCGTGCAGCTATGGGACGAAGGCAGCTTATGGAATCAGCTGCAAAGAGGGAGGCTGAAAATGCCGAGAGAGAAGCAAGTGTCCGTGTGCAGCAAAATTTGCAGAGAACGTCAAAAATCCTACAAAACCAGAGTAAATCAACACCGTTGCCAAAAGGTGGTGGTCCGGCCCCGCTGAAAGGACCAAGGAGGTAGTCACTTTGGAAAAAATTCTTCTGGTATCCGATGGAATAATCGTACTGTTGCATGCTGGCGATAATGAACTGAACATTCAAGCCGGAGAAGTACGCTTGTCTGTGACGGATTATGGTGCAGAAATGCAGATTGACGAAAAATCAATACGATTACCTGCATCAGTGCTTGCACATCTTGAAGAAATCACGGAGGCAAATATCTATTTTTACGAATCGGAACCTTACCGCGCTGTCGCTGACTATAAAGGAAATGTTGCCCTGAACCGTGACGAGGTCTTGAAAGTGAAAGGAGCCTGGGAGTACCAGGCTCAGGGGTAGGATATCCAGCTATTAGCGTTTGTATCGATAATACCTTCTGTATAACCATCCAAACCCGAGCAGGTCGGAGATGGTGAACGCCGGCCAGCGATCAGTGCTTGTATAGGCATACTTCGTGAGGGGTAACATCCCCATGTTATTGAGAAACCCGTGATAAAACCGTACAGGGACTCTATCGAAGACAACAAAAAACAATGCGAAAGCAGATAGATATGCAACACAGCCCCAAAAAATTTGTGGGACCAACAATCCAATTGTTGCTCCAGCGAGCAGGCACGGGAGGATAGTTCCTAGCGTTGCGACAACGATAGCTTCAAATTTTCTCGCCAGCATTTCCTCCCTCCTTTCTCGACGGTCAATGCTCCTCTGAATTTCAGGTTAAGTTTGACCAGCCTGAAATGAATTGTCAATCCAAATTCACATCGTAATGTAAATATTTCAGCATGTTGCATCACTCTGTCCTGTTCGGACAGGGAGCGTGATAGACTCAAATTGACTTTTGAGGCAAAAAAAGGTATTAACATGGCGTAATTTCATGCATTTGGAGGGTAAAGAGATGGGCTCTGCGCCCGAAGCAATTGTAACGATAATAACCGCCTGTTCGAGCATGTTGCCGTCGGGCGGTTTTTTCTTTTTGGGTTACACTAATGAGTAACGAAGCCGATACCTGTCGAAAATTGGTGTTGCCCAAGCTGGTTGAAGCAGGTTGGGATAACGAACTCCATCGGATCAATGAGCAGGTGACCTTTACCGATGGTCGAATCGTTCTGGCCGGTAACAAGGTCAAGCGTCGTCCCCAGAAGCGGGCCGATTATCTGCTTCGCTATACCCGTGACTACCTAATTGCCGTTGTCGAGGCAAAACCGGATTACCTGACCGCCGGTGACGGTTTGCAACAGGCCAAAGAGTATGCTGAAATTCTGGGACTCAAATTTGCCTATGCCACCAACGGTATTGAGATCATCGAATTCGATTACCTGACCGGCCAAGAACGGCTACTCCAGCAATTCCCAACTCCTTCTGAACTGTGGCAGAGGATTCAGCAAGAGCAGGACATCACCTCTGACGACAGTCAGCGACTTCTCACCCCGTACTACCATCACAGCGGCAAGAGTCCGCGCTATTATCAGGAAATCGCCATCAACCGGGTTGTGCAGTCAGTCGTGCAGGGGAAGAAACGGGTTCTCCTTACCATGGCCACCGGCACCGGCAAAACTGTTGTCGCTTTTCAGATCTGCTGGAAGCTCTGGAGCGCCCGCTGGAATACCACCGGCGAGCATCGTCGCCCCAAGATTCTTTACCTGGCCGACCGCAATATCCTGGTCGATGACCCCAAGGACAAGATTTTCGCCCCCTTTGGCGATGCCCGCTGGAAGATCGAGAACGGCGAAGCCAATAAGAGCCGTGAGATGTATTTCGCCATCTATCAGTCCCTGGCAAAGGATGAGCGGCGGCCTGGGCTTTACAAGGAATACAAGCCTGACTTCTTTGATTTCATCATCGTGGACGAATGCCACCGGGGGAGCGCCCGCGACAGCAGTAACTGGCGGGAGATTCTGGAATACTTCTCCCCGGCGTTCCAACTGGGCATGACGGCCACACCGCTCAGGGAAGACAACCGGGACACTTACCTCTACTTCGGCAATCCGGTTTACCAGTACAGTCTGCGTCAGGGGATCGATGACGGTTTCCTGGCACCGTACCGGGTACATCGCGTCATCACTGATTATGACGCTGCCGGGTGGCGGCCCAGCAAAGGTGAGCTGGATCGCTACGGCCGGGAGATTCCGGACGATGAATATCAGACCAAGGACTTTGAGCGGATTGTCGCCCTCAAGGCCCGCACCGAAGCCATTGCCCGCCACCTGACCGACTTCATGGTCAAAAATGACCGTTTCGCCAAAACCATTGTTTTCTGTGTCGATCAGGATCATGCCGACGAAATGCGACGGGCACTGACCAACCTCAATCAGGACCTCTCCAGCCGTTATCCCGATTACGTCTGCCGGGTGACATCCAATGAAGGGGATATCGGACGCGGCCACCTGGGAAGATTTCAGGAACTGGAGACCGAAACCCCGGCCATTCTTACCACCTCACAGATGCTGACCACCGGCGTTGATGCTCCAACTTGCAAGAATGTTGTCCTGGCGCGAGTTGTCGGTTCCATGTCCGAATTCAAGCAGATCATTGGCAGAGGGACCAGGGTACGGGACGATTACGGCAAGCTCTGGTTCAATATTCTCGACTATACCGGCAGTGCCACGCGACTCTTTGCCGACAAGGATTTCGACGGTGATCCGGCCTTCGTCAGTGAAGAAAAGATCGATGCCGCTGGTGCAACGTATGAATCAATCGTTACCGAGGAAACGCCTGTCGTTGAAGATGGCGGCATCCAGGATGATTACGGCCCGCCCGGTGTCGTCATTGATGATGGTACACCTGAACCTCGTAAATACTTTGTCGATGGCGGACAGGTAGCGATTGCCGCCCATCTGGTTTATGAGCTCGACCCGGACGGCAAGCAGTTGCGCGTCGTCAAATACAGCGATTATGCCGCTGACAAAGTCAGGACACTGTTTCCCGGTGCCATTCGGATGCGGGAACAGTGGGCCGATCCCAAAGAGCGGGCAGAAGTAATCCGGCAGCTTGAGGAGAGAGGCATCAACTTCAACGAACTGGCAGATTCAGTAGGTCAGCCTGAAGCCGATCCCTTTGACCTGCTCTGTCATCTTGCCTTCAATGCCCCATTGCGGACCCGCCGCGAGCGGGCCGAGCGCCTCAAGCATGACAGGAAAGACTTCTTCGATCACTTCAGCCCCGAGGCACGGGCAATTCTCGAAGAACTGCTGGAGAAATACGCACAACATGGTACTGCGCAATTTGTTGTGCCGGATATCCTGAAGGTGCCACCGATTTCGGAACGGGGGAATGTGATCGAGATCGCTGGCTACTTTGGTGGAGCGGAAAAACTTCGTGAAGCGGTGAATGAGCTGCAGACGTTGCTCTATGCGGAAGTAAAATGATCATCCTATGAACCAAGACTGGATTCTCCATAAAAAAGAAACTCGCCGGTTCTTCTCTAGAGCTACTTGGGTCCCTTTGAGGGCATCCATCAATGACGAGAAAGGTGAAGTTCAGAGTATTGGCTACGTCAATGAGTACTTTGGATGCGGTTCTGTTGCATTCCCTCCTGAGCACCGGGAGGTCGCGGAACAACTTAGCTGGAGTAGCATTGGAATCGGTCACGATGCACAGCCGTATGCTTACAAGGATGGTTACTACTCATCCATCGAGGAATATCAATACAACGACAAAGAGCCCATCGGAGTTCACCTTGTCTTCGAGCACCCGCAACCGGTAATTGGTGGACGGCTATGGATACTGAATCCTGATCTGGTTGTTGCGCTACGCCTAATAAAGGATGGAGCAAACTGGGTAAGGCCAGAAGAGAATTTTGTTGTTGTGGCTCGGGAGATGATTGATGAAAAAGGCGTGCATCGTCTGATAGAGATCAAGCGAGAATTTCTCCTCGATTATTTGGCAGCAAGAAACCTTTCACTACGCCTCTCTTACTATCGCCAAAGAGTGGAAAACGTAGCTTTTCTTGAAGGTAGTGAATACGCAAATCTGGCAGCTCAGCAAGAACAGCGGGATAACGGACGATTTGAACTCCGAATTAGCAGCTTGAATGATGTCTATGGTGGAAGTTGGGCTTTATTCAGGTCTTGGCGAACTGATGTTGATGAAGATGAAGACGCCCCAGTGATGGGACCAGAAAACAATGACAACACCGACTATGAAAGCTCGCAGGGACACCGTAGTGGTTATGAAGGCGTACGGATAGAAGGCGAATTTTGGCGAGACGAATGGATAGAGCATCAAGGGCAGAGCATGCGTGTTCGGGGGGATGCAGATACGAATCTTCCGCAATTCATAGTTGAGACTGACGGGACACGCATGGCATCTGCCGATTTAGACAATAAGGACATTGGTCGTTGGCTGTGGTTCCGCTCAAATGTTATAAGCGAGCTTCTCGGTCTTCGAGGTTTTTGTCTTGAGTGGTATACGGCAGAAACAGGTGGTATCCGCTCCACATCTGGGTATGTGACCCACTTTGGAATTAATTCTTCGGATTTAATCACTGTCTACGCCTATGATGTTGCCCGTCTTGCTTCATGGGAGCAGCATATTTGGGCTGCTCATAATGTTGTTCCCGATGGGAAGGTTTCATCTGAGTTATTAGCAGCACAAGTAAAAGCTCAGCCAGCGTCAACCCATGCGGTTGAAGACCTCTTTTTCAAGGTTATGGAGATGCTAGAGCGGGGATTTCGTCAAGAGTTCAAAGTTTCTCTTTTCACTCATGACATAGAATGTTCCGCAGCGATGAAACATATATCGCGCTTTGCGAGCAAAGATCAGGCTTCTTTGTTGAGATTAGCTAAAGAGCTCGTTCGTGTTTTTTCGGATCGGCTTGATGTACGTGAGCTCCGCAAGCTTTCAACACATGCAGATAAGGAAAAACTCGGTTCGAACAAGCTTCTTCAGGATTTATTGGCCCAAAGGGTTGGGGAAGATAAAGCTCGTTCCGTTTTCGGAGCAATTGTTGGTGCATATGACATGCGAGTAGGTGATGCACACCCTACCAGCTCGAAGATTGGAGATGCATTAAAGCTCGCAGGAATCGACGAGAGCGAGTCGTTCTTGAGGCAAGGTGAAAAACTGATTTCGAATTTTGGACAATCAATTTGGTGGATCGGGAAGTTGCTTTTTGGCAAACCGGAAGATCAAAGTGGTTAGTGGGATGTTACTACGCCTTTGAGGCTTGATCAGTGGAAGAAGTTTGCATCAACTGACTTCATCGAGTAACAAGCGGCGGCATACGGTCTCCGCTACGCTCCGCCGGTCCTTATGATGTTGATGATAAAAATTATTACATAGGGAGGCCGCATGTCTGAACATGAACTGGTGGTAAAAAAAAGCTATGATGTCCAATTGCAGGATTTTGAAAATGGCATGCTTGAAGCAATCGGAAAGCTCGGATTGCCCACCCAAGAAATTTTAGTTCCTGTTACTGAAAGAGTAAATGTATTTAGGAATATTGAGCATGTTCTATATCAAATTGAATCGTCTGATCAAAAAGCGCGTTCAATATATTTATCAAAATTTTTGGCAGCAGTATCTGGTGGCCTATTTGACGCTGCCTTAAACTACCTTTGGGATGAAACAATATCTGAATTACGACGACGTGTAATTCAATACGATATTGAATATTTTTATGACAATGCCACATATGCAGAAAAAAGAAAAAAGCTAAATGGCGAAGAGGACATTACAAAGCTAGACGACAATGAATTGATACAAGGCTCAAGAAATATTGGACTTATTTCTGAACTTGGTTATAAGCACCTTGATTATATACGATATATGAGGAATTGGGCCAGCGCAGCTCATCCAAATCAAAATCAACTAACTGGTTTACAATTAGTGTCTTGGCTTGAGACATGTATCAAAGAAGTAATTTCGCTCCCGCTTTCAAATACAACAATTGAAATAAAGAAGTTTTTATTCAATATTAAAAACAACGCAATTACTCAAGAAGAAGCTAGACAGATAGCAGCTTTCTTTCTCGACTTAACGATAATACAGGTAAACAATCTTGCAGCTGGATTTTTCGGCATATACACCCAAACCAGTACGAATCAGCAGACAAGACAAAACATTCACTTTTTATTACCACTTTTGTGGGATCGTGTTGATGAAGATACTCGGAACAGTTTTGGTATTAGGTATGGAAAATTTGTTGCTAATAACGACCAGGAAAGTGCTCAACTAGCTCGACAATTTCTTGAGATAACTTCAGCAATTTCTTATATACCTGAAAGCCTAAAAGCTGCAGAGATTGAGTCGTCGTTGCAAAACTTACTGTCTGCGCATAGAGGACACAACAACTTCTACAGTGAACCAGTTTTTGCTAGACAGCTAGCGAGCCTTATTGGACTATCCGGCTCTGTACCAAAACCAATTGAGCGTTCATACGTAATGTGTCTTGTCGAGGTGTATCTAACAAACGGTAATGGCACAGCGTGGAATGCAGAACCAATATATCTTTCCCTAATTAACAACTTTAACCCTCATCAATCCCTGCTTGCCATCCTGTCTTTCACTGTTGAGCATATTTCTAGTAGATTGCAGTTTTCTCTCTGCCAAAGAAAATACAACGAGCTTCTTCAAATATTAAGCAATAAAGTATCAGCACCCGCAGTAAAAGAGCTGATTGCAGATATACAAGATTTCAAGGCTCCACTGGATAAATTAGAGAGAGACTCGCGTATTAAAATGAAAGTTACGAATCTATTAAAAATAACTGGTGAAACTTTATAGTGCTTTCTGTATTAGACCATTGAGATGGCAGAATAATGCCCAACTATCTCCACCTTTAGAAAACCGGACTATTCTGACTCATAACCATTCAACATCTTTTATTGCATTCTACATGTCTCGCTGCCGGAGAATATAAATGGCTCGTAAAACCGTAGTAACTCCAATGAGCATCTCACAGCAGTTAGGCTCCATTGTCAAGTCCTCTCGCGACATCATGCGCAAGGACAAGGGGCTTTCCGGTGACATCGACCGACTTCCCATGCTTACCTGGATCATGTTCCTCAAATTCCTCGACGACATGGAGCAGATCAGGGAAGAGGAAGCAATCCTTTCCGGAGAGAAATTCCGCCCGGCCATCGAGGCACCCTACCGCTGGCGGGATTGGGCCGCTCGTGAAGATGGGATTACTGGTGATGAACTGATAGCCTTTGTCAACAACGATGAAGCTGTCCGTCCTGATGGAACACGTGGCTCAGGGTTGTTCGCCTACCTGCGTGGTCTCCAGGGGATCAACGGCGGAGACCGGCGTGATGTTGTCGCCACGGTCTTCAAGGGAACCATCAACCGGATGATCAACGGCTACCTGCTGCGGGACGTGATCAACAAGGTGAACGGCATCCACTTCACCTCCTCAGATGAGATCCACACCCTGAGCCATCTTTACGAATCCATGCTCAAGGAGATGAGGGACGCTGCCGGCGACGCCGGCGAGTTCTATACCCCTCGGCCGGTGGTCCGCTTTATGGTGGAAGTGCTCGATCCCAACCTGGGAGAGACGATCCTTGATCCGGCCTGCGGCACTGGAGGCTTTCTGGTGGAGGCGTACTCGCACCTTGAGAAGCAGTGCAAGACTGTTGAGGATCGTAAGACGCTCCAAGGAAGCAGTATCTACGGCGGCGAGGCCAAACCGCTGCCTTACCTGTTGGTTCAGATGAACCTGCTGCTGCACGGCCTGGAATACCCCCGCATCGATCCGGACAACAGCCTACGCTTTCCGCTCAATGAAATCGGCGACCGTGACCGGGTGGACGTCATCCTTACCAATCCTCCATTTGGCGGCGAAGAGGAAAAGGGAATTCTCAATAACTTTCCGGCCGAGATGCAGACTTCGGAAACAACGCTGCTCTTCCTCCAGATGATCATGCGCAAGCTCAAGCGTCAGCCAAAGCCCGGCCGGGCCGGAGTCGTCGTCCCCAATGGCATGCTCTTCGGCGACGGTATCTGCGGGCGGATCAAGGAACGACTGATCAAGGATTTCAACCTGCATACCATAGTGCGTCTGCCCAATGGCGTTTTTGCACCGTATACCGGTATCCCCACCAACCTCCTTTTCTTCGATCGCTCCGGGCCGACGAAAGAGGTCTGGTACTATGAACAGCCGTTACCGGAAGGGCGGAAGAATTACACCAAAACCCAGCCGGTCCAGTTCGAGGAATTTGCCGATTGCCTGTCATGGTGGAACAACAGGGAGGAGAACGAGCACGCCTGGCGCGTGCCGGTAGAGCGGATCATCGAGAACGGCTACAACCTGGACATCAAGAATCCCATCGGCAAAGATGACTTCGAACATCTGCCGCCGGAGCAGCTGGTGGAGGATATTGTCAGGAAAGAACAGCGGATACTGGAGATCATGGGCGAGATACGGCTGGTGTTGGCGGGAGGGGTTCAGTGAGCAAGTCTTGGCCGTTGGTGGCACTTGGCGAGGTATTGAAGAAGTCTGAAGAATCGGTTTCTATTGACCCCAATGCCCTTTATCGAGAAGTCACTATCAAACTTTGGGGCAAGGGTGTTGTACTACGCCGGGAAGCGTTCGGCTCTGAGATAGCCGCACCCCGGCGATCAGTTGTACGTGCCGGGCAGTTCATACTTTCGCGGATCGATGCCCGCAACGGTGCATTCGGGATTGTCCCACCAGCTCTTGATGGCGCAGTTGTCAGCAATGACTTCCCTTCCTTCAAACTGAATACACAGAGAATCATTCCCGAATATCTTGGATGGCTCAGTCGGACAGAGAATTTTGTCGATCTCTGCAAGGCTGCCAGCGAAGGGACGACGAACCGGGTCCGCCTCAAGGAGGAAAGGTTCCTTTCTACTTCCATTGCGCTCCCATCATTGGAGGAACAACAGCGGATTGTGGCGAGAATCGAGAAATTGGCGGCAAAGATAAAAAAGGCGCTTTGTCTCCGAAGCGAAATAGAAACAGAAACGTATTCGCTTCTTGCCGCAGCATATCACCGGATAGCTGACTCGGCACCACGTAAAGTTTTGGCAGACGTTGCGCCTTTAAACAGAAGGCCGGTTAATGTTGATGTAGAAAAGGATTATCCTCAAGTTTCGGTGCGTTCTTTTGGCCGAGGCTCTTTCCATAATCCTCCTCTCGCCGGAAGTGAGATTACTTGGCAAAAACCATTTCTTGTGAAATCTGGCGATATTCTTATCAGTAACATCAAAGCATGGGAAGGGGCCTTGGCAGTTGCATTGCCAGAAGATGACTGCCGTGTTGCATCTCACCGATATTTGACATGCGTTCCAATCCCAGGAGTTGCGACCTCTAGGTTCGTTTGCTTTCACCTGCTCACGCCAGAAGGACTTCATTATATAGGTGAGGCTTCTCCTGGAAGTGCCGACAGAAATCGGACACTGAGTACAAAAGCACTCTTACGTATCCCTATCCCTGTCCCGTCTTTTGAACAACAGCTCTGGTTTGACAATTTGTGCCGTCAGGTAGACTCGTTAAAGAGCCTACAAACTGATACCGCAGACGAACTGGCTGCCATGTTGCCGTCGATTTTGGACAAGGCTTTTAGATGTGAAATCAAGTGTTGAAATGACTCTGCCAACATTTTTGAATTATATGGTGTTTTGATGACGACCGCTGAATCAATTGAAAGCATGAAAGATGCTGGTGAGTTCGAAATCCTCGCAACTAGAGTTCTGCGCATCGAAGACGAAGATTGTCGAATGTTAGAGCACATGGGGGTTAATGCTGCTGGCAAGACCATCGTAAACCCCGTTGACAGCTTCTGTCTTGTACCGGGTAGTGAACCACCAAGATTTGTCATGGCAGCATTCACACTAGAGAAAGCAGAATCCCTTAGACGCAAGTGGCTTTTTGACCACACAGAGACGGGGAAACTATCAAAAGCAGAAAAAGGGAAAAGGGGAAAGAAAGTAACTGAAGCGGCCGATGGCGACTTGATCAAAGCTGCACGCCGAGCAAAAGAGCTACGCAAGGATCATCCGAAGGCTAAGTTTATTGTACACCTATGTACGAATAAACGAGTAAACGACGATTTGATGTCAGATACTTACAAGAAAGCAAAAAAGTTTGATCTGGAAGCAAGAATTCTGGCGCAATCACGTATCAGGGATTGTCTTGACGTAAAACCTGAAGGGCAATGGCTTCGCAAAGAACACCTTGGCATACGAGCTGAACTACTTTCTTTATCGTTACTTTCAGACCTCTCGAAGAAGAGCCTGGAGTCGTATAGTGGAGAATTTCTCATTACTCCGCCCGAGAGTTTCGTCACTACTACCTCACAAAGGATGCTCCAAGAATCAATTGGCTCTGCGTCACGGTTTATCCATATAGTGTCTGGTGTATCAGGTTGCGGTAAGAGCGTTGCCTCCTTTCAAGTGTTTAGAGAACATGTCACAAATGGTGGTTTTGGTCTGTGGATTTCTGGCGACGTTGCCGCAAGAGCTGTATCTCTTGAAAATGCCATTGAAATAACTTTGCGTGATCTCTATCCAACGATTGAGGAGAGTGCCGGTTCTAGTGTCCAGAATCTATTAATACCTCAACGAAAGATCGTACTGGTAATAGATGACATTAACCGTAGCGGAGATCCTTCAGGAACTCTCCGTAAGATACTGACATGGGGGCGTCCTAGGTCGGACAAGAACAATGAAAATGAGCATGGTTCGCATTTGATCATAGTGCCGGCATGGACAATTTATTGGGCTCCTTTGGAGACACAATTCAAATACTCTTCGTGGCTGTCGATAGTGCCCGTGGAGCGACTGAGTGCAGATGAAGCCTTGCGATGTCTGGATGGTGCGATGGGAATTCGTTCGCAAGCTTTCGCGGAGGAAGACCGCAGACAATTTGCAGCAACACTTGGTTTTGATCCCATACTCATAGGAATGTTCGCCGAACTCATAGATAACGAACCGGTCAGCCAAGCGCTTGTGATCGCGCACGAGACAATGACGCGATTTATTGATATGTCAAAAGAGGAGGCTGCCGCGAATGGAAATTTGCTCGTGGATGACTATACAACGGCATTGCTGAATCTCGCTCGGTACATGTTGTTAAATCGAAAACTCTATCCACCTTGGGAGGAAGTCAATAAGTGGCTTCCAGAGCAACAGATAAATGCAGTGAGGCAGTTGGCACGCCTTGGCAAGATATGCCGAGTTACAGGCAATGCCGGTGAGCAACAATTCGAGTTTCGCCATGACCGGATACTCGAACATCACTTGATTCTTGTCCTGGCCCCCATGCTAGCTGAACCGACAGATTACATTGATATCCTGTCCGATCCATTCTACTCATCATTTGTCGGACAAACGCTGGTTTCCAGTCATTACTCAGCTAAAACCGTTGGCTGGGTACGAATCAACGCTCCTCTTGCTCTGGTTGCGTCCCTCCGCTTCCTAAATTCTGCGGACCGCGTCACCATGGAAATAGTAGTTAACTGTAAAGAATGGCTTCGCCAAGCAGTTCCGAATCTGTCTAAACGGCCGAATGTCTTCTATGAGGCGTGCCGACTGCTTGAGAGCATTGATTCTCCGATTGTCCTGGAAGTAACGGAGCCTCTAAGATCAAATCCATTATTGTCTCGTGCACGGTTGGCCAATGGGGATGCTGTGGCCGGCATGATCGAGTTTGCCTCTGAGCAGTGGTTTGCTCCATCGGCCAATGCCCGGTTTCTGGATGCAGTCCTTGATCGAGCATTACACCGATATCGTCAGAAGCTGATTAACGAATGTATAAACCTGCTGGAACGGCCTAACTTGACAGAGGATGCCTGCCGGGGCCTTTTTACCCTTTGCGGATTTATAGGTGATACTGGATTGTCCCATAGCATTAACGTTGCATGGCACTCTTTGAAAAATAAGCCGTCTTTGCTCATTCCGGCAATCTGGGCTGCCTGCCGTTGTGGTGGCCAAGACGCTGAAAATTTGCTTAATCCCATGTTGTCTGAATGGGCATCTATTCCTGATGAAAAAGAAAATGGTAAACGTTCTGACCGCTCAATCATCGCTAATGAACTTAGGTTTGCCATGCGTCGTGAGATTTCAGGATCAGTCCTTAAATACCTGATCAGCGTTGCCAAGAGCAATGATGCCTTGCATTCACAAATTATGTTTTTGCTTCACCACGTAGACCATCCACTTGTTGTCCGTTTTCTAGTCGAGGAAGCTGCTAGATTTGAGAAGCAGGCAGAAGAGAGCGGCGGTTACTTTATGTGGGGTATGACCATTCGTGACCAGTGGGATCCCATTAATGGAACAAGAGGGCATCGATTGTCGTCAGCATCTCTGGATACCCTTAGATCTTGTTGGGAAATAACTACTAACGATCCATCACTGAAAAAGACAGCTTTTAGCTTTTGGGTACAGGCGACTGATGATGTAGCAATACTACAGTCAATTCCGCCAGAGCAAGCAGGGTTTGACAAAGTTCTCCGGAGACGAGCTAAGTTAGGCGACCTGACTGCAGCGCCGTTCATAAAGCCGCTATTAGAGGAAGACAAGCATTGGTTCTACTTTATCGGCCCCATATGGTGTGAGATGTTCAATGAGACAACTGATCGTGCATTGCTGAATTTGCTGGAACAGACACCTATTGACTTCTCCGGTGGTGAGACGAATGACCATTTCATGCTGGCTCACTTATTGCGCGATATTTCACCAGTAAATGCCGAACAACTTTTGGTCAAACACTGGGAGTTTCTTAAGTACAGTCCTTTATTCGTTCAGACTGCACTTTACTTAGGAACTCGTCACTCCCTTATAATAGCCGAAGAGGCAATACAACAATACCCAGAAGCCCACAATCCTTTTGGTTATATCGACCATTTCTTTGGATTCATGACCGAAAATTTAAGAGACAGACTAAATCTCAAACATTTAGAAAGCCTTCGCCCATACCTTGAGCGAATTGGCGATCACGCCGTTTCATCAATGGCAGATTTCTGTGAACGTCACGGCTATCGGGGTTGGAGTGAAATTTATCTACGACCAGAATTTGAACGCCGTCGGTCGGTGCTGGCGAAAACGACCAGAGAGAAACAAGAATATGTCGAACGGGTTGGTCGCCACCATTTCCCATCAGATACCGATTTATTGGAAGAACTCGATCACATTGAGCAGCAGAATCGACACAACCAGTTCCACCTAAGTCATTGGTATGAAGAGTTCGTACGTCGCGAACAAGATCATTCCAGATGGCGGCGGATTCTTGAACAGTGGCTATCAATATCACCGACTATCGTAAGGCTAAAAATCGCTGCAGCAGCATTATTGTCAAATGGCAGACGGAATGATCTTGAAATCTTTGATGGTCTGGTGATTGATGGAGATAAAAATGAGATAGATTGTGTTATCGATGACACAAGATTTGGTGTGATGTTGAGGTCGCTCAGGTAACAAGAATGCCTGGTATCGACGCTATGCAATTCTACTTGAGCAGAGAACACTGTGTTCCCGAAAGGATTGTTTAGATAACCAAACAACTGATCGAAATGATGAAATCGTAATGACCTTTAGTTGGCGCAACGGTTCTGACGGGTTGCCTGCTTAACTTGAACTACACGCAGCGTGGGTGAGAATGGCTGTTCTGAGAACTGATATTGAACGGGCTCTCGATGAGCTCGCCTCCCAAGAGGAGGGGATGCGCTTTCAGGGGCTGGCGGTAGTACTTGGCAAGAAGCAATGGCCCGAACTCATCGCGCGCCAGCGCAAGAAGGATTTCGGTCTCGATGCGTACGCGCCCGCAAGCCTCACGCCGGAGAAAATCGGCAAGGGGCTAGCCGCGTCGATCACCCCAACGCTAAAGAAGGTTTCCGGCGACGCGAGTGAAGCCAAGAAGGAGTTTCCTGACCTAAGAATGCTCCTCTTCGTGACTCCCGCCAAAGTCGGTAACACCGCCCGAAAACAGTGGGAGCAGGCAATTCAGAAAGACCACGGTCTCGAACTTCACCTCATCGAACGCGAGGAAATCATCACTCTGATGTTGATGCCTGAGAACGCATCGCTCCGTGCCAGCTTCCTCCACCTCCATGTCGAATCCGAATCGCAGGTTGCAGACCTCATCGACAAAACAAGACGGGCTGCCGACGCTGTTATACAGACCTGGGCTGTCAAGACAAAAGGCCATCCGCTCATCGACCTTGCCGCGGTGCAGCTTGACTCCAATGGCGCGGAGTCTGCCGAAGTAATGTCGCTCGACCAGATTGATCAGGCACTAATACAGAGCCGCCGCATCGTTCTCGAAGGTCCCGCGGGTCGCGGGAAAACCACGACGCTGATACAACTCGCGCAGCGCGTACGGACTTCTGGGATAGTCATCATAGTCGAACTTCCGGCGTGGACATCATCGCGCCGGGGAATTCTCGAATATATTACCGGCATGCCTGCGTTCCAGGCCGAAGGTCTCACGGCCGCCGACCTCGCGCGGGTGCAGCAAACGGAACCTTTCCTGTTGTTGTTAAACGGTTGGAATGAAATTGCGGAGTCGAATTCTGACCAGGCAGATACCGCACTCCGGGAGCTCGAGCGGGATTTCCCGAGCGCTGGCATCATCGTCGCAACCCGCACGCACCACTTGACGCCGCCGCTTCCCGGTGCCTTGCGGCTGCGATTATTGCGCCTGCGGCGTATGCAGCGGGACGCTTATCTGGCGGCCCGGCTTGGCGAGAAAGGCGCCGAGCTTCGTGCCCGCATTGATGCCGACCGGTCACTCGACGAGCTGACTCGTACGCCATTTATCCTCTCGGAAGTCGCTTCGCTGTTTGAAGCGGGCGCCAACATTCCGTCTACGAAAATCGGCATCCTCTCCGAGGTTCTTCGCCTCCAAGAACACCGAGATGAACACAGAAACGCGCTGCAAACGGCACCGATCTTCGGCCGACAACTAGACTACTTGAAGTCCCTCGCAATTGAGATGACCCGCCGCGGTGCGGTGGCATTGCCTGAAGCTGATGCCCGAACGGTCGTTTCCGCCGTCGCACGCCAGCTTGCAGACCATGGACAGATCGAGGCGGTGGGAGCGCCGGCGATCCTTGCGACGCTATCGGCGCACCACGTTATCGAGCGCCTCGAGTACCCACTAACAGCATTTCAATTTGAGCATCAACAGCTTCAGGAGTACTACGCTGCGCTCGATTTGCATGCGGGTCTTCTCGACTTGCTGGACGCCGACCACGAAGCGACCTGCCGCTTCACGGCCGAATACGTGAACGATCCGGCTTGGGCAGAACCGCTGCGCATGATTGCTGAGACGTTTTCCGAAGAGACCGGCGACGGCGAAACCGACAGGAGAAAAACCAACGCTGGTGAGAAGCTGGTGGCGATGGCACTTACCGTCGACCTCGTATTCGCCGGCGAGCTTGTGCAGCTTTGTGGCGAAGCGGTCTGGAATAAAGTCAGCGCGGTGGTCGGCGAGCGCCTCCGCGCCGTCTACGCGATCCACGACGGCAGCTTTCGGCAATATGCCATTGCTGCCATGCTTGCCACTGGCGCGAACGACTTCCACGATATCATTGTGCCAGTTCTGTCAGGACATGACCAGCAAACGCGACTTAGCACGTACCGGCTCTGGCCGGACATCCAGGTCTCGTCGCTTGGACCGAACTGGTGCGAGCAGGTGCGAGGATGGAGCGAAGAGGCGCGAGTGGATTTCGTCTCTGAACTGCTTCATCAACGTGTCGATGACGAAATTGTGGCCTTCTCTGCTGAGGACAAAAGCATCGCGGTGAAACAGGCGGCGGCTTCCGGCCTCATGTGGATCGGTTTTGACGACGCGTTGACCCTCGTCCTTGAATCCATGGATACGCAGGTGTTCGAGGATTTCGCTCGCATGAACGCCGACCTAATGCCAGTAGCGTTCAGATCCAAGACCGTCGCCGCTATGCGGAAATTCTTAGAGAGCACTACGGACCATCCTGCACGCCTGCGAACCGCGCTCGCTTTGATTGAACTCGGTGAAACTGGCATTGATGGTATCATCAAGGATGCGATGATGGCTCTCCCCGACGGCGAAATGCGCAACCTGACAATGCACCACATCAAGCCAGCGTTGGAGTATCTGCGCAAGATCGATCCGGTCTGGGTGAGTGAGTGGGTGGCAATCCAGATTGCTAAGGGCAACCTCTACGGGCACGAGCACTGGCTGCAATTCATGACTGCCATTCCCGATGGTCTCATTGAAAAATACTTGCAGCGCATCGAGACCGAAAACTTCAAAAACTCCAACTTTGACGGTATGACAGCGGTGATCACCGCGGGGGCCGATGCAGCTCTGGCGGTGCGCCTGTTTGCAAAACTGCGGGAGCTACGGCGCAATGCGGATGCGGAACCCGGCCAGAGGCACGAATTTGAGTGGCAGGTGGTGCGTCAGCTTCAGGACGTGTTTCGCCGTCTTTCCGACGATGTCGCCGGGGCTGGCATCCTCTCGTCAGTAACCACTGGCGACCCCCTCGATATAAAAGTCGCGGCGGATCTTCTCAGCAAGATTGCCAGGTCGGATACGGAACCGCTACACATCGTCGACGAGGACCTGAAGGCACGTCTGCGGGCATATCTGAAAAGCAGCGTTGATCTCGTGCTCCTCCAAGACGACTTTAACGGCGAGGAAAAAGCCAACCTAGCCTCGTCAATTGCACAGGTTGGAGACCCAGAGGACATGTTGGACCTGGTGAAGCTTATCCGTGCCGATATCGAAAGAATGCGCCGTGGCCGGGCTGCGTGGGCGGCCGGCGACCGTGGTCCTCTCGGCAATGGCGGCATTATGAGCTACGCCGGATGGCACATCGCGGCCGTTATGTACCTCGATCCGGTCGGCGCCCAACAGGTGCTCATTGACCTGCTCCCCGAGCCGGAATATCTCTCCGATGTTGCGGCCGCGATGGCGCGCGACTTCTTGCCAAAGTCGGAAGGTTTCTTCGGCCGGGCATTCCGGTACGACTTGGTGTGGGCCGCGCGGGAAGGCCGAGCACCGTCGTCTGGCGACGACCAGCGACGCATACTGTTCGCCGCCGCTCTCAATGCCGAAATCAAGCGTTTGCAAGAGCAGAACCAACACGGTAAACCCGCCGCCGGCCTGAAAGAGCTTGCAAAGGCACTCGCTGCAATTGATGGCCGCGTTTCCGCAGCAGCGGTGCTCGGCGTGATTGCCATACCCGGCCAATGGGACCAATACACCTGTCTCGATGCCGCCGAGCGCTTGTTGATGGCCGGTGTCGTTTTGCCCGCGACAACCGCGTTTGCTCTCATCGATTCCATAGTCGAGCGGACAGGGGTGTGGATGCAGGATTCAGACAGGTACCTTCTAAGCCGCATCCTCGCTCTCTGTCCCTTTGTTGACGACCCCGTGGCAGGCATTGCCAAGATGCGCGACGTGCTCAATGAGCGGCGACTCCGTGGACATGACCTGCGCGAGCTTGTCGCCGCTCTCGGCGAGAGTCGATCCGATAACGCCATCGATCTTCTGTGCGAACTCGCCTCAGATGCGCAGACGTTCGAGCAATGCGAGGACAATTTCATCAACGCCTTCGCTGTGCTTGACGCACCACGCGCACGCGAACTGCTCCTGGGCTTTGTCGATCCGGCCATCCGCGGCATCGCGCTAACGCGCCGTTTCCATCGCGAGGACGTGTTGGTAGCGCGGCTCACAGAGCTGGCCGGACGCAGGTCGGAGGTGTCCACGCGTCTGCGAGAATTGTGCGAACGTGATCTGCCAGAACTTAATCGGCATGTCCTTTCAAAAGTCATGGACAGGCTCGGAACACCCGAGTCCTTCGCCGCAAATCTGAGCCTGATCGACGACGCAAAGAGCTCGCCAGTTCCGCAAGGTATCAGAGACCATCTCGAGACCGCTTTCGTCGAGCGGCGACCCTTCGGGCACGATTTTAACGTCTTCACGCAACACGCGCGCGCGTCAAACGACTTGCGCGTCAGACTTTTCAAGATGGCGAACGAGGACGAAAAGAGACGACGGACCGCCTCTATGCTTCTCGGTCAAATTGAGGAATGGCGTCTGGAATATGGCAGACCGACGGGTGAACCGCGTCACCCCGATCTTGCATCAGGCCAATCTTGGCCACCCATGGAGCTCTGACTTTGCTTATTGTCTGAAAGTGAAAGTTGCCTCTGTCCCTTATGTAAACTTCCAATGCTAAAGTTCTCAGTGAAGCACTGAGAGGGCAGGCATAGCTGAATCCTCCCCATTTCTTTCCATTCAGGCTTGTTTCTTGTTTGGCTGCATAGTATGTCTAAAACAAATGGACATACTATGCTGTTATTTGCTAAATTGTAGCCATCGTACAGGAGATGGTGATCATGACGAACAGCCTGCTGATCAAAAGCATTCCCTATGAAGAGTTTGACTACCAGACTCTGCTTGATGCCGTTCACGAGTATGCCCGACCCCGGATGAAGATCTCTGGAATGCTGGCCAAAGGGGATATTGTCCGCGTCAAGAAGGGACTCTATATCCTCGGCGAGTCGCTCCGACGTCGCCCCTTCTGCCGGGAACTGCTCGCCAATCTCATCTATGGCCCATCCTACGTATCCCTCGAATACGCCCTGCACTTTCACGGTTTGACACCCGAGCGGGCGGAAACCCTGACGTCTGTTACCTGCGGCCGTTCCAGGACTTTCGACACGCCGGTCGGGACGTTTTCCTATCGCATGATTCCGCTGGAAGCATTCCGCACCGGCATGGACCGGGTAGAGCTTGACGATGGACGTTCATTTCTCATTGCAGTTCCGGAAAAGGCGCTGGCAGACCGGATCGTTGCCGACCGGGGCACCGGGATTACCACCCAGAAAGAGTTACACGACTATCTGCTCTCAGGTCTGCGCATTGATCCCGGCATGCTTCGAGAACTCGATCCGGCTCGGCTTGTGGAGATTGCCCAGCACTATCGTTCCCGTAGAGTGAAGCTGTTGGCCGACCTAGTCAGCCGGTTGCGCAGGGGGGATAGAAATGCATGATGCTGTGAAGCGGATGCTTGCCAAATACGAACCGAAGAGCGTTGACGATTCGGTCAGGGCCTTGCGGGAGATCATCCAGGAAGTGGCACTGCTCGGGCTCTGGCGCGCCAAGTTCTTCGAGCACGCTGCCTTTTACGGTGGAACAGCCCTGCGTATCCTGTACGGACTCGACCGCTTCTCCGAGGATCTGGATTTTTCACTGCTAGAGCCGTCAGACGATTTCAATCTGGCGCGTTTCACGGCATCGCTTGAAGAGGAGTTGTTGGCATTCGGCTTCAACGTGCGGGTGGAGATGGTTGACAAGGCTGTAGAATCGGCGGTGCAGTCGGCCTTTCTCAAGGCAAATACCCGTAATGAACTCCTGGTTATCGAAGCCGGGGAAGAACTTTCCGGACAGATTGCCGCAGGCCAGGTGCTGAAAGTGAAAATCGAAGTGGACACCGATCCGCCTGCCGTATTTTCCACCCAGACCCGTTATCTGCTGCAGCCGATACCCTTTGCCGTGCGGAGCTATGCGCTCCCGGACCTTTTTGCCGGCAAGATGCATGCGCTGCTGTTCCGTAAATGGAAAAACCGGGTCAAGGGGCGCGACTGGTATGATTTTGTCTGGTATGCCGCCAATCATCCTCAGTTGCACCTCGCCCATCTTGAGCAGAGGATGCGTCAGACCGGCCATTGGAGCGGAGAGAAATCTTTGTCGTCCACATCTTTCAGAGACCTGCTGTTCGAGACCATTGACCGGCTCGATGTGAACCAGGCACGTAAAGATGTCGCCCCGTTTATCAAAGACCAAGAGCAGCTTGCACTTTGGTCGCACGACTTTTTCCGTGACGTGGCAAGCCGCATTCAATGTAACGAATAATTCTGTTGGAGGATTCTGTGGTTGATTACGAAGATATGCTGGCTGCTCTTCAGGAGCTGCTGGAAGCATCCAGTGCAATGACAAGTGGCCAGTTGCCGACAGCCAGTCAGCTTGAACGCTACCAGCGTGCCCGGGAGTGGGCGCAACGACTCCTCGACCGTGAAGAGAAGGCCAAGAATACCCACCTGTAGGGTTCTTTTTATTTTTTCGGTGGTGGAGACGTCGATGGTCCCTGACCAGTCGAGGGGGAGGGCAGGCTTGGCGGCGAGTAGCCTGCACCTGGTTTTGGGTTGGCTGGCAGTTGAGCCGGTGCATATCCGCGGTTACCATTAGTAGTCCCGATCTTGTTACTCATTTCCGAGTACCTCCTGACGTTGAACGTTGTGAAAAGAATGGTGAGGATAAGCCCGGTAACGAACAGGGCACCGGCGAACATATTTAACCTGTTCGTTCGGGCGGTGTGCGGATTCGGCTGATTCGCGCTTTCAAAATCTCGGGCAATCCGTGATTCGAGCCGCTGCATCTGCACGTCAATGGCTCTTCTGCTTTCGTACTGGGAAAACAGAACACAGGCGATTGAACTGCCGAAGGCACCCCACGCCGTAATAATCAGCGGGAGTTCGATGACGTCTTTCAGGGGCACGATATCTTTGAGAAACGTCATGGAAAGGGCAAGCGCACCGGCGGAAAGAGTCAGGATTGCTTTGTCGGTGTGCTCGCTCGCAGCTTTTCCGGCTTCCCATAGATGCTTGCGGTATTCCAGATAAAGCGCAACATCGTTATTCCGGATTTCATTCCTGTGTCGTGGCCGCATGCTAGCCTTTGGGCGGGAACGGGTCGTTGCCATGACTGTCTGATCCGGAGATTTTGCCATCCTTGTTGTGAATGATGAATTCACTACCCTGGTTCTGGCTTATCCTTCTCCCTTGATCAATTGCTTCTTTCTTTGTCTCGGTATGCACCGATACCCGCTGCGCTCCCGGCTTCACGACATCCCATCCTCCATTAGAACCTGGTACTACATGATGTTCTTTCCGTGGCATGGCTCACTCCTTTTTGCTTGCTAAATATTGTGCCATTTAAGGCGTATGTCCACAAGATATGGTGTCTGGGCGTGAATGTCAAGTGCCTATATAATAAAATATTATATTATTGACTTCGAGATATAATATTATTATATTTGTTGATAGCAGAAAGGGGGGATTTTGATGTCGAGAATGGAGTTGGCCGAGCGCCTGCGAAAGGCCCGCGAAGCCGTAGGGCTGTCAATCGGCGAAGCTGCAACGCGCCTTGGTTTCGGTAATTACCAAACGCTGAGTAATATCGAAAAAGGTGATCGTGAAGTCAGGGCAAGTGAATTGACCCAGTTCGCAAAGACGTATTTCTGCAGCCTGAACAGTCTCCTGGTTGGAGAAGATGTGCCGCAGCCGGCTGTTCATTTCCTCTGGCGGAGAGCACCATCTGAGAGGAAGGCAGAAATAGAAGCTTCGATAAAGCACAGATTCGAGGAATATCATCTGCTCGAAAAGCTACTGGGCTTGGCTGAAGAAGGAACCGGGCTTGCAATAATGGTTTCACCGGCAGACATTCGCAACTACCATCAGGTCGACGCACTTGCGGCCAGGGTGAGCAACCTTCTGAATATGGGGAGTAGGCCGGCATTATCTCTCCAGAAAGTTATGGAACAGGTACTGCGTACCAAGATCCTCTTTGTGGAGTTGTCAGAGTTTGGTTCGGCAGCCTCAACGGTACATCCGGATTTCGGCGCTGCAATTGTCGTCAATAGTGAGGAAGCTCCCTGGCGCATCAATTTCACGCTTGCCCACGAGCTCTTCCACATCATCACCTGGAATACCTTCAACCCTGCCGATCTTGAACAGGATGAAGTCCTTTTCAAAGACATCGAGAAAAAGGCCGAGCGCTTCGCCTCGACTCTTCTCCTCCCAGAAAGTGCTGTCCGGGAAGAACTGAATGCGAGGATAAAGGAGCAGAAACTCTCTTTTTCGGACATAGTAGATGTTGCAAGGGAATTCGGGGTTTCAACAAAGGCTTTGCTCTACCGAATGGCTAACATGCGTTTGATAGAGTGGGAAAAAGCGAATGATCTGGCAAACAACGATGAACTGCTCATGATTGACAGGCGCATCAGAAGGGATACGGCAATCGAGGCTCCTTCCTCGGAACGATTCTCACTCCTGGCAGTAAAATGCCTCCGGAAAGGGCTGATCTCGCGCGGCAAATTTTCTGAACTGCTTGACATTGACCGTGCAGATATCGACGAGTTTCTTGAATACCGGGGATTGAGTGAGGTGGAGGGCGAGTCGATTGAAATTATGGCTTCTTGATGCTGATGTTATCATCAAATTACTCGAAATCGATGTATTCGACAGGCTCGTTGCCATGCATGAACTGCATGTCGCCTCGACCGTGGTCAATGAGGTAAAGTATTTCCGCAGAGGTGGGCAGAAATTTCAGGTTGATTTTCGTCAGCAGTATATTGAAACCCGTCGCGTGATTGAGACTACGGCAACCCCCGAAGAGATGCAGGATGTTCTTCGCAGGTTGCCGCCGTTGCGTCAGCAAGCTGTTCACGCAGGCGAGATCGAATCACTTGCAGTTCTCGTCAGACAGGAAGACCTCACGCTTTGCACGTTCGATTCAGCGGCAATCAAGACACTTCCTTTTCTCGATGTCACTGAGCGTGCGGTTTCTGCGGAGCGCTTCCTGCAAACTTCAGGACTGACCTTGTCGCCAGGCTTCAAACTTGATCCCAGGCTCAGCGAGCAATACTTTCGATCCAACATCGAGCAAGGTTTGCAAGAGTATATCTATTCACACTGAAGCTGAATTTCGGCTGATCTGTTTACGTTGAATTCACAAAGGGAAGGAACAGAAAATGAAAGTTTTTCGCGATTTGTATATCAGGTTGAACGGGGCCAGGGTTGAAGACCTCATTGAACAGTTAACGGTTCAATGTGGCGTTCATTGGCACAGGGCATTGGATCGCGAAAAAGAGGCTGGTTCAATGGGAGAGAAAGCCTTCAGCTTTGAACATACAGCTGGTGATGGTCTTGAGAGGGCAGGACTGTCCTTATTTCAGAAGGATGGAGACATTTGGTATGTCCCGAACATAATCCCCCTTGATAGCAGCCAGCTTTCTCGTGATCAGTACAACAAGATTCTGGAAAACTTTCTCGACACCATTGTGCGTCCGTCTATCGCAGGCCTCCCGGTAACAGCCGAATTGTCAGGAGATGTAGTGTTCCTGAAGGATGTTGTCGGTGAAGATGTGGCAGTGCTGCTCCATAATTTTTCAGTGTTGGCGAATAAATCAACCGGTAGCTCTCATCCATGTGATCGGAATCGCTGGTTTGATTTCCTCATCGCTGTTCAGAGAAAGCGTGTATCTCTCGACACTGACTTGCTGATTCATTCATTGATGGAAGATGGTTGGTCAGAGGACAGGGCTCACGACCTTGCAATCGAGTACGAATTTGCGATTGGTCTTCTTGATTACAAAGAAGGCAGATGACCATGTCCATTGAAGTTGACGAGGTATGTGCCGTCATTACAGCCAAGCCGGCGCCGGTTCTTTTCCTCGATACATGCTCCATACTGGACGTGCTCCGCGCTCCGTGCCGGGAGTCGATCGCCGTGGAAGAGATTTCAGCGGCCATGGCGCTGATAAAACTGAACGGACAGCCTACTCCCGGTGTATGGCTTGTGACGAATGAAACAGTCCATGGTGAATGGGCTGCTAATCTCGACACCGTTAAAACCGAGTTGGAAAGGGAATCTAAAAAAATCGAGAGGCTACGGTCCCGGCTTGTCGATGCTGTCGATATTGTCTACGGCAGGACACACGAAGTCGGGCACCGTGTTGAACACCTCAAACTTTCAGAACACCTTGAGAACCTATCAAGACAACTGCTTTCCGTTTCGCAGAAGGTAAAGATAGCTGATTCACACAGTCTCAATGCCATGAACAGGGTCATTAGATGTCTAGCTCCAGCAGGTCGCGGCAAGCAAGATGCAAAGGACTGTCAAATCTTCGAGACTTTTCTTGATGTTGGTCGAACGCTGCGAACCAGAGGCTTTGCAGATTCTATTTGCTTCGTGACCGCCAATTCTGAAGATTATGGGAAACCCTCGGCGCCAAAGAACCCGCTCGAAGCGGAGTTGGTGGCCATTAATGCCCGATATGCAGGATCGTTGAGCTGGGCACTGGCTGTAGTCGAGGGACGCGGGTAATTTTCCGGCCGATTGTGACGCCGTATATCTGATCGTATATATTTCGCCTTTGCCATGAGACTTTCTTTAAAACATATACGAGCGTAAATGTTGTGTAGGGTTCAAAATGAATATTACCTCTACGAAAGACATAGGACGGATCATAAGGCAGAAACGCAAAGATGACGGCCTTACCTTGGAAGAGGCAGCTGGTGTTTGCGGCGTGAGCTATGCGTTTCTGTCTGCTTTGGAAAATGGCAAGGAGACTGTTCAGCTCAACAAAGTACTTCAAGTAACCACGTGTCTTGGTCTCGAACTGGAGGCGAATGTCCGGACATGGACAAATTTGAGAAACGTGACATGAAGGAAGGCCTGCATCGAAGCAATCTAAAACAAGCATAAAAACATAGTTGATTAAATACATAAAAACATAGTAAAATGACAGCATAAAAACATAGTTAATAATTTTCAGGTGGCAGTTATGGCAACATCAGGGGAAAAATTGGCAGCCTCACTTGAGGCACTGCAACAGGTGCAGCGCGGAAACGTAGTCCGTTCATCATCTCTCAGCAGGGTTCACCGAGAACGCCTCATGCAAAACGACTTCCTGCTGGAGGTTGTGAAGGGGTGGTACATTGTGACCCGCCCTGCACTGAAAGATGGCAGCAGCACCCCCTGGTTCGCCTCATTCTGGTCATTTGTCGCAGCCTATCTGAATGACCGTTATGGGGACGATTATTGCCTGTCATCCGAATCATCTTTACATCTCCATACGGGCGCAACCGTCGTGCCGCGGCAACTGGTGATCATCACAAAGGCTAAAGGGGTTCAAAGACTCAATCTCCCCTTTGACACTTCGCTTCTGATCTACCAGGACAGCAAAAACTTCCCTGCTGGCAGAGTGATGCTGAACGGTCTCTGGATCATGGATTTGCCGACATCATTATGCAGGGTTGCGCCGTCCTATTTCAGACAGAATGCCGCCGATGCCGAGATGGCGCTGCGAATGGTGCGTGATTCTTCCGAAATTCTCCGGGTGTTGCTGGAGAGCGGGAGCATCGCTGCCGCCGGGAGACTGTCCGGCGCTTACGAGTTTCTCGGTGAGAAACAGATAGCCGAGCGGATAATCAGGGACATGACGTCCAGTGGTCATACTGTCAGGCCCGTCAATCCGTTTGATAACACCGTGCCGTTTCTCTCTTCGGGGGTCAGGGTGCAATCGCCATACGTTGCCAGAATCGAATCCCTTTGGAAATCAATGCGCAATGAAGTGACGGACTCATTTCCACCGCCATCCGGTATTCCCATTGACCATGAAGAATATCTGCGGCGGGTAGACGAAATATATGTAAATGACGCTTACAACTCTCTTTCCATCGAAGGATACCAGGTCACACCCGAACTGATCCAACAGATCCGTGACGAGAAATGGAATCCTGATCTGCTGGAAAGTGACCGGCAGCAAAGAGATGCCTTGGCGGCAAAAGGATATAATCTGGCCTTCAGGGCAGTAAAAGAGAGCATCAGGAAAATTCTCAACGGCGCCAGACCGTCGGAGGTAGTTGCCGTTGACCACCGTGACTGGTACTCCCAGATGTTCGCCCCTTCCGTACAGTCCGGTATCCTGAAACCGGCCGACCTGGCCGGCTATCGAAACCTGCCGGTTTACATCAGGGGATCACAGCATGTGCCGTTGCCGCAGGCAGCCATTGTGGACTGTATGGAAGCCCTGTTCAGGCTTATCGGCGAAGAGCAGCATGCCGGAGTCAGAGCAGTTCTGGGGCACTTCATTTTTGTCTTTATTCATCCCTACATGGATGGTAATGGCCGTATAGGTCGTTTTTTGATGAACACCATGCTTGCATCAGGCGGTTATCCATGGACAGTCATCAGACTGAAGCGTCGTGATATGTACATGTCGGCACTCGAAGAGGCTTCTACCGGTGGTAGAATATCGACTCTGGCGCGCTTTATAAGCGAAGAAATGGCGGTGAAATGAAAAAAAGGCGACCACATGGGCCGCCTCTATCCAGGCCGGACGGGTATCCGGTCTGAAGATGCTAGCAGGGTCTCCCGCCGGCATATATGGCAAGAACCTCGAATTCGCCACCGACAATGTTGTTGCGGTGCAGCGCCTTCTCAAATTCCTCCCAGCTCAGCGTAAATTCCCTGCCGTTGATACGTGCTCTGACTGACATGACTCTATCCCCCTTGTAGTTTGTTGGTGGCCCAAAAGGGCTCCCTACAACCACCGCCATGACGGTGGCTCTAGGGAACCCTCTTGAGCCGGGGGGAAGAGTCGAGGGAGGGCGCATGAAGCGCCGCTCCCTCCCTATTTACAAGAGTCCCTGTTCAACAAAACTCAGGAACTCGTCATCACCGACGATGATGTGATCCAGCACCCGGATGCCGAGGATGTCGCCGCTCTCCTTGAGACGCTTGGTTATGGCGATATCTTCACTGCTGGGGTTCGGATCTCCGGTCGGATGGTTGTGCACAAGCAGGATGGCCGCCGCATTGGACAGGCATGCCGTCTTGAACACCTCCCGAGGATGAACGATGGCCTGGTTGAGCGAGCCGATGGATACCCGGTCGAAACAGACAATCCGGTTCTTGCCGTCGAGATGCAACACCACGAAATGCTCCTTCGTCTCACGCCGGAGATACCGGAACATCTCGTAGACCTGCTCGGGTTTCGTGAAGCGCATCGATACCCATTCCGGGGCATCGTCGCGCACGACTTCGTTTCGGTAGCGGGCCTCGATTGAGCGCACCATGATTCGTTTGGTGACCGGCGGTACCGGTTCACCGAAGAGATTGAGATTCATGTCCTCCTCCGATAGCGGGGGCGGACTCCCCCCTGGGGGGCAGTCATCGCCCCCAAAGGGTTTGAGATAGATTATGTTCAGCTCTGGAGAGCCAGTACGGCTTCCCGGAAAGTCACGCCATCCAGCGCCATCGTGGCACTGATCGAATCCCAGCTCCGGTTACAGACGAAACAGTGGACATGGTTTTCGTACAGGGCCATGGACGGGTTGCGGTCCTCGTGAAACGGACAGCAGCGATACCGCCCCTTGGAGAATTCGATGATGCTGGTAATGGGGTACTGCCGGGCCTGGTCGATCATCTCCGGGGTGATTCCGCCGGGTGCCTGCACCGTCTCCTTGCCGTTGACATGGTTCAGGAGCGCCGTCGCCTCCCGTTTCAGGGGGCGCAACTCTTTTTCCTGGTCTTTGATGAAGGATTCGGACAGGGCCTTGATCAGCGGGTCGCGACTGCGATCCATCCGCCGTCGCGCTCCCCAGATTTCCCGCTCCAGATGCTTGATTTGCGGCTGCAGGAAGGCCAGCCGGCGCATTACCGCGTAACGCTCCGGCACGCCCATATCCCGTGCCGCCTGCAACGTCGCGTTCAGGGTCATGGCGTATCTCCTTTCAGTCGCGCAGCCGTTCGTCCCAGCAGCACTCGCCGATGAAGTGGGCGTAGTCGTCCCGCTGGTACAGGATGCGCGCCGAGGCCTGCGGAATCATGCTGCCGCAGCCGACACATTTGACAGCTCGCTGGAGTGGCCTGTCCGGGGCATTCAACTCCCGGATGAAGGTGTCGTCGCATTCCTGGCAGTCGTACAGTTCCCGGTCGATCCCCAACAGGGTGTCGGTGCGGGTAACTTCCAGAAAGCAGCCGCACACCGGGCAGCCGAGCTGGCCGGTATCGCCTTGCTCCGCGAGTCGTTCATGGTTGTAGTTGTTGCGCGCGACGCGGAGATTCTCTTCAAAATCGATCTCCATCCGCTCACAGAAGTGCATCAGGTCGGTGAGCAGATCCTTCACGTCGTCTTCATCGCCGTCGAAATCACGGCCTTCGAGGGTCAGGCAGTAGGCCTGCATGACCGTGTCGATCCTGCCGGCACGTTCCTCGTTGGTCGGTTCGTCAGTCTGTCGGTCGAGAGGGCTCATGTCACCACCCCCTCTGCTGCATCTGGCCGATGACCGTTTCGAGGTCGATGTTGGACGGAGTAATCGACTCAATCCTTCCGACTGCCTGCGCTGTTTCCCCATTCCCCTGTGGGACTTGGAGCAGTTCATCAGCGTCAGCCCCCTCGACGTCATAGTCGAGAATGACCAGATCCAGATCCGGGAGACGCTCCGGTGCAGTGCTTACGACGCTTTGCACCAGGCCGCCTTCGATGATGACACCGACAACCGGCCTGATCGGGGGCGGGTCATCCGTCCCCGGTCCGATATCGCCGGTTTCCGCTTCACTGATCCGCTGTTCCAGCCACTGGCCGGTAAAGCAATACTGGATGTCGTCGGCGGTGATGAATATCGCGCCGCCGCCGTAGCCGTCCGGACGCATCTTCGAGCAGGTATAGGCGCTCTCCTTGGAGATCCAGGGAAGTTCGCCGTTGGAACGGCGGATGATCTCCTGGAACCGGTTGAGAAGATCGTCCTCGGTGAGTTCGATTTCCTCCCCGCCGGGTTCTTCCGAGTCGAGGTAGCCGTTGCAGCACCATTCCTCCGCGTAGAGGTAGAACTTGTCCTCGCCGTCGGTTTCGAAGGTGATGCTGAATGCCTCAATGAAGCGCCGGTCCTCGTCGTTGATCAGGTGCTTGGGGATGGATGGTTGGAATACTGCTTGGGAATAGTAGTCTGCCATGGCCTGTCTCCTTTACTTGATGGTGAGGGGAGACAGATTCCCATTAGGGAGATGTGTCTCCCCGGTGGGATTGGATAATAATGATCAGGAAATTACGCACTCTTCCCGCTCATCCAGGATGTCCGTTTCGTTGAGCGACTTGATCAGCACCGTGTCGGTTTCCCACCGGACATCGGTGTGCTTGTAGTAGCCCGACCAGAAGAAATCGCTGTCAGTGACGTTCAGAGTGGAACACTCCATCCGCCCCTCGAACTCCTTCATGGCGACCTTGCCGTTGTCCGGCTCGGCGTCCCAGTCGGCGCTCCTGAAATCGCAGGTATGGTTGAATTCGCTGATCTTGTAGGCCTTCATCTGTCTCACGACCACACCCAGCTTCTTGATCCGCTCGATGAGTGCGGCGTCAAGATCGATAACGGCGTAATCAGCATTGTCGGAAAAGAACTCGCTGCTGTCGTGAACGGGGATGATCAGGCGTTTTACGATAGGATTGTTTTCAGTCATGACACACCTCCGACCGGTCGGCTGACCTTGATCGAGCGAGGAACCATGATGGTTTCCTCGGCAGCCTCATTGTGCAGAGCAAAGTCAATGAACGTCCTGATTGCGGCATCGACAGTTCTGTCGAAGTCCCAGACGATATCAACCAGCTCCTTGAGGCTTGAGGTGTCCCAGTCATCGTAGTCGCCGGAAGGCTCGCCAACCGTTTCACCGGAGGTGTATGCCGTCATGGCCGGGTGGGTGTAGTTGCGGCGTGGGTGTTTGCAGACACCGCACAGGTCTTTCCCTTCCTCGGCTATCCGGTAATTTCTCTGTCCGCAGGCGGGACAGTACGACTTGTAGCCGGTGTCCTTCCTGCCGCCGCGGTACAGCACGAGGTAGCCCCCGCTGCGACCGTTGCGGTGAATCTGGTAGCGATAGTCGTTGCGAACGTTGAATTCAGCGATGGTGTCGTCGAATTCCTCGAATGCTTCTTCTACGTCAAGCAGATCCCAGGCTCGGTTGCGTGTATCGTTGTCTGGAAACTGAATACGGTGGAGTTTGATGTTGCGGGAGAATGACGTCCCCCTGTTCCAGCTCGACATGGTGTCGTAGCGCTGGTGGGTTGCGAGAAACGCAATCATCTCCTTACGTGATCTCGGTTTTGCCATAGATGTCCTCCTTGTCTCGTGGAGAAGGCGGATATCCCCCTGACGGGGAATATCCGCATCCCCGACGGGTTGGCAGTTGCAAGAGTTATGCGACCAGTTTTTCCCGCAGCAGTTCCATCAGCGCCGGAGTGAACTGATCAAGGTTCTTGATGATCCGATGGTTGTCAGGCAGGTACTGTCTGATGCTGTAGTCCTGGATACCTATCCCGATCACCTCGATCCCCATTTCCTTCATCCGCTTGATGGCGGCATTGGTTACGGGGCCGTCTCCGGTGTCGCCATCGGAAAAGGCAATACAGATCTTGCGCGGTTCCCGGCGCAGGCAGAGTTCGCCCCATGCCCACCAGAGGGCATGACCGAGTCTGGTGCCGCCGGAGCCGCTGATGTTGAATCGGCTGTGGTCCGGTTTCTCTCCGAAGCCGACCATGGGGAAGACGCGATTGTCATGCCCCTTGAAGGTCGCAATCGAAGTCCGTACCCCCGGGATTGAGAAGAGCGCCTCTGCCGCCACGAAACAGGCACGGGAGGCGATTCCCATCTTGTTAAGCACGGAAGTGTTGCCCATGCTGCCGGAACTGTCGAGCAGCATGCAGACAGCCGTGTTGATGGCCCGCTTCTCCTCTTTTCTGGAGAAGACCCTGGTATCGCAGACGCGAAGTCTGGTCAGGACGCGGGAATCCAGTCGGTGTCCGACAGTAGCCGGAGTTGAGCGTTTCTGTTTCGATGCCTGGACGAGCCCTTGGAGCCTGGCCCGCAGGGCTGCTGTGTGGACACGAAGCGCGGAAAGATCATCGTATCCGCCGGTATGTCGGAGCGGTTGGGCGGTCGGCAGCCGTGGCGCCGCTGCGGCGGTCCCGTTGAATGAACTCTCGGTGGCGTTCTGACAGAGCAGTTCGGCAAGTTTCTCTCCCACGTTGCCGAAGGAGCCGATACTCTTACCGGACAATGCTTCCGAGAGCGCCTGACGGGCAGTATCTTCCGATATGCCGGCGTTGCCGTGAGCCCCATTCCCGTGGGAACCGCTGGTGGCGTTTTTTGATGAAGGAGTGGTGCCCGATGGACGCTGCCCTCCGGGCTCCTTCAACTGACTACCGTTCGTTGTGCCTGATTGGTTCTGGTTGTCATTACGGTTCCCATGCCCTCCGGAGTTCCCGGTGGAGCCAGGGTCTTGCCGGGAGTTTCTGGCATGGCCGTCTGACGGTTGCTGTTGTGCGGATTCCTTGATGAGTTTCATCAGCTCATCGCGCAGTGCCGCACTGTCACGGGTGGACCGCAGCGATCCGACACGATCCAGGAGTTGAACCGCCTGGTTGAACTGCGCTCCCAGAATCTGCCGGACCAACGGTTCGGCACTGGACCTGGTTTGGCGCAGGGAATCATGGCCGAGCACCGCGATGCGGGCCGTGGCCATGATCCAGGAGAGAATCCCCTGAGACGGGTGGGACGGGTCCGGCTTGAACGCGTCATGCTGTTCAACCAGCAGGCGCGTCAACTCGCGGAGGTTGGCAATGCAACCGGGATATTCCCGGCCGATTTCCTGCTCGATCCTGACATCTTCCAGGATGTTGAGCAGGTCCCCCGCAAAGTTATTCGTCAGTTGTACGGAAAAATCGGTGTAGCGGACGTGTGCCGCCTCATGGTCGATATAGCCATGGGCAAGCGCTTCGGCGTGGTCTCCCGACACGACCGGGATGGTGATTTCATTCCCGTTGGTGCAGGCGACCTGGCCGGCAATGGTGACGGTGACGTCGTATTTCCGGCCTAGGACCTTGGCGATCAGGGCAAGTGGACGTGTTCTCATGGCGTCCCCCTTACCAGAACCAGACAGCCGGCGCTTCAACCTGCTTGGGCGGCTGCGGCATGATCGGGATTGTCTTGTGCTTTTCTACGGACGTTTGGATTGGTTCAGGTTCCGGTTCGGGAAGGGGTTGCAGCATCTCTTCCCGTTCCTCGGTCGTGATGAAACCGGCAATGTCGGACAGTTCACACAATACTCCGACCAGGCCCATCAGGGTTGCCCCGGTGATAGGACCGGATTTCGGTACGGTGGCGAGTGCCGCATGCACGTTGGCTATGAGGCCGCTGATCTTGTCAGGGCCGACGAAGCTCAGACTGGATAGTTTGTCGAGAATCGCTTTGAGGGGACGCAATGCCTTCCGGGTCACGGAAGTGCGGCCCCGGTACGATTCCTCCCAGGTTGATTTCGCCAGGGCGCCGATCTCGTGGATCAGTTGATCGGCAAGACCGCCGACCTGACGTTCCAAAGGTTCCATGGCATCAGCGGCGTCACCGGGGGGCTCCACCTTGAAGGCGGTAAACCCGCAGGAGAGCCGTTCTGCCACGCGACTGGCCGGTTCCACTGCCCGGGCGACGATCTCCGACCACTCGCCGGCTTCAGCCAGCCAGTCCCTGAGATTATCGTCGTAGGCAGACAGGAATTCTGTCTTTGCCATGGCAAAGCTCTGTTCGATCTGTTCCATCTTCTCGATGAGTGGCGTCAGCTTTTCCCCAGGTATGGCATAGCCGCCGAGGAACCGGACTCCCACCTCCTCGCAGGCGCGTTCGGCCTGACGTTTCAGGGTGGCGAACACCTTGAGGGCGTCAGGAGCGAAGATCCGCTTGGAGCCGAGGGAGGCGAGCTTGTCCGGAGGCAGATTCGCCCCCTTGAGGTCTTCCTGCCGCAATTTCTTTTTGCCGGACCAGACGGAGTAGTCGAGATGAACCAGGACAAGGCCTTGAAGGACCTTGCTGATGGTAGTGTTGTTCATGATGTCTCCTTTCGTGGGACTGTAAATTGATTACCAGAACCAGGTCGTTGGCCCGTTGCCGCCTATGTGCGGTTCGGGTGCATCAGGTTCCGGAGCTTTTGGTGGGGAAGCAGGTGCGGTTGGTGCCGCAGAAGGTTTCGGCTGCAGGTTGTTCCAGACGCCGGGAGTGATGCCTTCGGCATACCGGTATCCGTCGCCCTGGACCTGTTCCGATTCTTTCTTGTGCATGAGGCGGATGGCGCTCTGATAATCACGGAGATTCTCGCCACCCTTCAGGATGCCGATGCGCATGGATGCGCCACGACGCCCGTAACCGTACAGGACGTCATAACCGCCGTCGTCCCGTTCGAACACCGCCAGGTGATAAACCTTGTCGTGATTCCTGACTAGATCCTGCAGATGCAGATCCAGTGATGATTTGATGCTCCTGTATCTGGTCATGGCGACCTCCGGTCTCCGAAATGCCGCTGCAATACTGCGTGCAGGGCGGTTCGGGTATCGGGTTCAGCCCGGAAGCCGAGTGCCCGGTCGAAGGCCTTGGTAAGTGTTTCACCGTTGGACATGCCCTGACTTGCCGCGGCCCGTCCCTGGAAGGCGGTGATGCGTGCCCACCGGGTCAGGGTGCGGGTCGAGAGAGTGACTTCCGTCTCCCCTTTGACAAACAAGGCTCTGATCTCGTTAGCAATGGCCACCATGCGGTCTCTGATGTCGCTGCCGACTGATGGCGCAACTTCGGTCAGGATTTTCTTTTCGATGTCCTGGTCGGGATAACCGACCTCGATCATGTAGAAACGGTCGAGGAACGCCAGGTTCTGCCGCAGAATCCCTTGATAGAGACCCGTGGCGTCACCGGCTCCATTGGAGTTGGCGGTGGCGATGAAACGGAAATCCGGATGAGCCGTCACCACTTCTCCCGTTTCCGGAATGGTGATGGGGCGGCCTTCGGCAATACCGTTCAGTCCCGCAGCAGTGGAAGGATCGAGCAGATCGATTTCATCGATCAGGAACCAGCCACCTTCCTTCATGGCAGTGATGAGCGGCCCATGCACGAAATCCATCCCGCCGCCGGCATTGAGCCGATAGCCGCCGATCAGTTCCGGTGTTTCCAGCCGGGAGTGGGCGACGACATTCCAGAGGGGGATATTGAGTCGGGCGGCAACTTCGATGATGACAGAGGACTTGCCGCAGCCGGTCGGGCCGGTGAGGTAGATTGAGCGTTCGCCGAGGAGATACCAAGTGAACAGATCCGACAGGGTTGACTGACGGAAGATGTACTGGATATCCTGTTGGGGAACCGCCGGGTGTCCCGGTGTTCTCCCCTTGATGGTTACTGATTTGGGTGCGTCGATATTGAACGTGCTTCTGATTTCGTAATTCATGTCTGCCTCCTGTGCAGTGTTGTGACCGGACAAGGAGGCAGACTCCCCCGCAGGGATGTCGTGCTCTCCCTGCCAGGTGTTAATGGGTAATGTGTGTCAGTTGAATTCGTGGGTGCTTACGGCGTTTGCCTCTGCAAGAGCCGCTTCTTCAATCAGGTCGTTCAGATCTCGTCCGGTATCAAGATGTACAAGTACCAGGCGGATTGATTCGGCAACGCAGTTGAGACAGGTATTGCTCCCCAGATGACAGCCGATACCGCTCAATGCTTTGACGGCATCGGTTGCTTCCAGTCCCGAACGGAGACCGTACGAGACCAGCCGGGCAATGCCGTCGGCCATGGCGGAACCGCACCCTCCGGCTTTGCCGAAGCGCACGAATATTTCCATGGGAACAGCGGTGCCCGGGGAGAGTGTTACCGTGGTGTAAATCTTGCCGCATGACGACCGGCGTTCGATGGTGAAACCGGTAACAGCCTTGGGCCTTGGAATCTTTGGGCTCATAATGGCCTCCTTGTTGTGGCAGTGTGCTGCCGTGTGATTGCTATGCTGAGGGAGGGACTTTCCAGGCAGTAATGATCCTGGGTGAACCGTTGACCAGACGGGCAACGACAAGTACCCCCTTGTACCTGAATTTGAGCGGTTTCTCGTTGAGGAGCGGCAGAAGGTGACGGACACCTTCGACAGCCTCCAGCGGAATATCGCGCTCCAGGAATCGGTTTGCCCCATGCAGTGACAGGTTGACCTCTTCCATAGAGACATCAGGAAGAAGTGTTTCATCTCCCGAGCAGATAATGTTGACCGGTCCATTCATCCTCGCACCTCCTCCCAGCCCTTTGGATAAACCTGGGGTTCCGGTGGAGCTGCAGCGGCAAACATGAACACGAAGAGCATTGCAGCTATGAGGATCAGCGACGCTATGGTCTGAAGAAACTCTTTCAGATCTTCGTATCTGTTCTCACGAGTGAAGGACTTGAGGTCAGGCGGTAATGTACCGGTACGATAGATTTTCATCGGGTAATCTCCTTTCACTGGGGGCAGACACGCCTCCATGAATGGAGAGTTCCCATGGGGAGCGTGATGCCCCCTGGTGGGGTTGGTTCAGGCCGCTTGAGCTGCGAGCGGCGTGAATGGCTTGATTTCAAGTTTGACGTAACCTGACTTCGGTTTCGTTACCTGATCGTATATATCAGGATAGTTTCTCTTGAGCTTGTAGCTGTCGATGGTTGTCGAATCAGCCACTGAGGTGACATTGATCAGTATTCCGTCCGAAGCCCCTTTGAACGTGCCATCCGCAAAGGTGAGGATGTCGTTTTTCAGGACGTCCAGTCGGTTTTCGAGAGCCTTTTTCTGTTCATTCAGCTCCAGATACTTCCTGCCGGTATCAAGTATCTCCCGGGGGAGATCCAGGGCGACGGCATGGGAAGGACAGCCGGTGCGAAACGGACAGTAGCCGCAGAGAATCCCTGGTTCGGTTCGGGGAGCACACTCGCCTCGCGCTGCCGCAAGGATATGCTTTCCCTTTTTCACAAGCTGGTCGAATACCAGTCTGTTGGGTGTATAGCTGTTGAATTCATGGTACGTTCCCGCATTGAGGTCAACCACCAGGATCGATCCGCCGATTTCCACCGTCGGATCAAGGGTGAGTTGCAGCAGGCCCATCTGGACATGCAGTTGATCCACCCATGATGCGTAGGGTTCGTCGGGGATGCCGTCGGTCGACTTCATCTCCACGATGTGCAGCCGTTTGGTCTGCCGGTTTGCATAGAACAGGAAGTCGATGTGACACCTGATCTCAGGGATAGCCGGATGCCGCACTTCGACTTCTTCTTCGAAGAGAGCGCCACCGGTCCTGAAGAAATCGGCATACATGGCTTGCGCGGCGTGGCCACGAGAAAAACGAAGGAGTGTCTTGATGTCGTGACCGGTCGGGTTTTGTTTGCCGAGTGCCGCTTTGCGTGGACAGCCGGCAATATCGGATGCTCCGACGTACAAAGTTCGGTCACCGAGGTGTGAGGATTGTTTCTGTTGATGGGCTGGAATAGCCTTTCCCAGAAAAGCAGTGAGTTTGCTCATGGCGGTCTCCTTTTAGATCAGAAACGGTATGGCTCCGACTGCGGTGAGCAGGGAACCGAAGATAACGCCGGTAATGATCTTGGTGACGTTAATGCTGACCTGGAATTCCTTCTTAGTGGGAGCATAGACCGGCACCTGACAGCCTTTAACTGTTACATGTTTGATGATCTGGGTAGTCATGTTCTTGTCTCCTTGTCTGTGGGTTGTACCCGGCAGAGGAGACAAGACACCCCCGGTAGGGAGAAAGTCGTTGTCTCCCTGTCGAGGTAGGTTGTGAGTGAGGTTCAGTCTGGAACGTCAGGCGTTACCGGTACTGCCAGCATTTGCCTTTGCCGTCCCATTTGAAACCGTGGTCTTTCAGCCATTGGCGGGCTGAGGTGTCGTTGAAGTCGGGATAGGCGGAAATCTCCGATTCATCTGCGGAGAGTTCCATTTTGATCCCCTTGGCCGTCAGATACCCGATGATCTCTGAAGTCGAAACAGGTTCAGCTTCGTGGGATGAGGATGAGGCATCAGCCCTGGTAGCCTGGGAAGAGCCGGTTGGAGTACTGGCATTGCCTGCGCCCGGTTTTCCGGTTTCCTCGGTCTGGCCGTACAGGTCGGGATCTTCCTCGATGTCCTGGGTGAAAATGTCCGAGGCAGCGGTCGAGGTGAGTACTGCGTCCACCAAACCCCGCTTTTTGGCCATTTTCAGGCAGGTGTTGTAGAAATCGGCAGGATTGTCGTGTTCGACTTTTTCTCCCTGCCTGGCGATCTTCCAGTTGCCGCTGTCATCCTTTTTTGCGCTGAATCCGCGTCCACCAATGACCTCCTGCGCCTTTGCCGGGTTCTCCTTGCGAAGATCCCAGTATTCCTTCGGCACCGGCTTGTTCGTCAGTTCAACTGGCCCGACACGGAAACGGTACTTGCTTTCCATGGTCGAACATGAACCGACACCCGTGCCGAGACGCTGACCGGCTGGTGAGTAGAGCGTCACCTTGATGCGATACTCACGATGACCGAGATGCAGGTCGATGGTTTCCACCTCCACGTCGTTTGCCAGTCTGAAGGTAAGCATGAGCTTTTCGGCGCCCGGTTTGAGGAGAACTGCTTTATCTCCGCAGCCGGGTATGGTGCCGTAGTGCTCGCCTGATTTCATGACGTCACGCATGACATACTGGATCAGGTTTACCTGGGCCTTCAGTTCACTGATGTTGACGGCGTGGTGAGTGAGGGATGATGCGGTGGGACTGATGGGAATGATTTGAGCTTGTGCGTTCATCTGTCTGTCTCCTTTTCTGTGGGTTGTGTCCGACAGGGGAGACAGACCAATCCCTTAGGGGATTTGGTAGTGTCTCCCCGTAGGACTGTTGAGTTGTGATTGCTGGTTACCTAGAACGGATCGTTGTCATCAGGAGGAATCTCATCATGCTCTGGAGCGCCATGGGGCTGTTCGTCATGCCCGTCGGGAATGCCACCAGTCCTGCCGCCCAGCATCAGGAGCTTGTCGCCGATGATCTCGGTTGTGTAGCGATCTTTACCGTCACGGTCCTGCCATTTGCGGGTCTTGAGCTTACCGTCGAGATAGACACTTTTCCCTTTCGACAAATACTCGCCAGCTACTTCTGCGAGACGTGCGTAGAGGACGATGTTGTGCCACTCGGTGCGGGTTTCCCATTCGCCGCTCTTGTTCTTGACCTTCTCGCTGGTCGCGAGCGAAAAACTTGCGACAGCTGTGCCTCCTGGTGTGTACCTGATTTCAGGGTCACGACCCAGGTTGCCGATGAGTTCCACGCGATTCAGACTTGCCATACTGCCTCCTTGTTGGTTTTCCCGAAGCAAAGAGACAGATGTCTTTCCCGTAGGGAGAGAACAAAGTGTCTACCGGTCGGGATGTGGTGAATGTATCCGCCGCTTACAAGGCTTGTCGCGGATGTTGAACAACAAAAAACCCACTCCAGGCTTGCCGGAACGGGTCATTATTTTGAGGGAATTGTGTGCTCCAGAAAATGGACGCACTACTGCTTGGATTTACGTCGTTTTACCCAAACGACTGCTCGGTTGGCAAACATGCCTCCGAATCTCATCCGGACAGGGGCAACAGCAGCCTGATCTATCCGGGAACTTCATCCCTGCCGGGGCGATTCTTCCTCGGGCTTTCCGAAGAAGTTTGTCCGGAAGCACTATGGCTTGCGGAGTCTCTTTCTCTGAAAGAGTCTAAAATATACATGCTAGATACCAGACATAAACTTAAAGTGTCAATAGCAAAAGCAATGCATAACATACCTGAAATACGCTGAAATATAATGAAACAAAAAGGGTGTGGGCCTAGTTTATGATGTCAGATGATTTATGGTTGTAGATATCAAACCCTGCTCAAAATGGGCTGTTTTGTATATTGTATTGACATTCTTCTCGGTAATTGTTTACTGTTACGATATTAAACTATGCGAAAACTAATCCCCCTAAAATTCGTTTCACAACTGCTGCTTGTGATCATGACGATCGTAGCGGTGCATGGCGTGCATGAAAGCGCACACGCCATGCAATATTCCGTCTCATCATCGAATGATTCAGCAATCACGCATGCTGAATTATCCGCGCCTCACCAGTGCCCCTGCACCCCGCCTGTACAGCACAACGACTACGACGGTTGTGACACCTGCGTTAATTGCGCATGCCATGCCCCTTTGTCTGTCCAACAGCTGGTAATTAATTATGATCCTATTGTAGTAAGCTTACATTTTTCTGACCCATACCAACATCTGCCTGAAGTCTTTCTTTCCAAGTTCATTCCCCCGCAAAACCTCGCCTAAAACACTACGACGGGAGTAGTTTGCCCTGATTCAGGGACAACTGTATCTTCTTTCCGCGTCGTGGTACGTCCGCAGTCTTAGGTACATCTCGCCATCACAACTGAATAAGGAGGTTATTCCATTGGGAACAACTGTATTTGCACGGGGAGCCTTGCTCCTGGTGCCCGTTATCGTATCTGTTTTTTCATCAAGCCTGGTGCGAGCAGAGGAACCGGTATTATCGCTACCAGAGGCAATTGAGTATTCGCTGCAAAACAACGGTGACCTAAAAGCGCTCCGCGAGGAAAAGGGAATCCGTGATGCTGGCAAGGTCAGGGCTGGTCTCCTGCCGAATCCAACGCTCGATGTTGAAGCAGGTACGGGTGCCTTGACCGGCAGTCGTGACGAAAACAACCTGTCCGTCGGGGTTTCGCAAGAATTTCCCCTGGCGGGAAAACGGGATAAGCGACTGACCATCGCTGAACGTGAACTGGATATGTACCGCTGGCAACTGGCTGACCGGGAACGTCTGCTTCGGGATGAGGTGAAGACGGCATTCTATGACGCCTTGCTGGCAAAAGAGCGGGTAGCCTTGGCTGATCGTTCAATCGTACTCAACAAGCAACTTCTCGATGTAACCAAAGAGCGTCTGGCTGCCGGTGACATCCCTGAGTTGGAGATGAACCTGGTGAAGGTCGAACTGGCGCGGAGCGAGGGCGCCAGGATCGACGTGGCGAAAGCCATGCTGCAGAATCAGGCAAGGCTCTGGACTCTGATGGGGCTCTCAATCGGTAATCAGCCTGTAATCTCCGGAAAAATCGATGCAGATATCTCCATGGCAAAATCGCCAGCCGATCTGAAGCAACTTGCCATGAGCAATAGACCTGATATCAAGGCGCTTGAGGCAGAAAAAGGGCGCGGTGACGCGGAAACAATCCTGGCCGAGGCAGAGAAAGTCCCCAATCTCACGGCAGGGTTCTTCTATTCCCACGACCAACGGACCGACGCAACCGGGACATGGGAAGAAAAGGTCCGGGACAACCTGCTCGGCATCCGGCTGTCGATGCCTATTCCCGTCTTTGACAAGAATCAGGCTGGCATCCAGGAAGCCAGGGCCAAGCGGAGCAGCAGCGAGAGTCGTCTGACAGCTATCACCAGAAACGTGGAACGGGAAGTCGAGACTGCTTACGTCAGTTACCAAAATGCTACGACGGTACTTTCCCTCTATAAAGCCGATATCATCCCCCAGCTTGAAGAAAACCTGAAACTGACCCAGGAGGCGTACCGTCTGGGCGAGGTCGGCATTCTCTCGGTCATACAGGAACAGAAAAAATTCTTCGAGGTCAGCGACGGTTACCTGACGGCGCTCCATGACCGCCAGACGGCCTTCGTCAAACTCGAATCAGCAGTGGCGACAGACATCAACGGAGGTGTGCAGTGAACAAGAAAGCAATCATCATCGGACTCATCCTGGCCCTGGCCCTGGGGGGCGGCGTCGCTTACCGGCTGATCCATTCCACAACCGGGGGCGGAGAAAAAGCTGAACATAACGAAGCCGGCCATAAGGACGAAAAAGGGGGCCACGACGAGGGCAAGGAAAAGAAGGAAGGGCATGAGGGGCATGACGAGCACGGTGAGGTGAAACTCGTCAAGATGTCTGCCGAAGTGCAGAAGCAGAGCGGCGTAGTCGTTGCCCAGGCTAATAAACAACGACTGGCCGGCGTCATCAGCGCCACCGGCAAGGTGGAGGCCAATGCCGACAAGATAGCCCATGTTTCGCCCCGCATCTCAGGCAAGGTTGTCACGGTCAAGTCCTCCCTGGGGGACAGCGTCGCCGCCGGCCAGGTGCTGGTGACCCTCGACAGCGTTGAACTGGGAGAAGCCTTGAGCCGTTATCACCAGTCGAAGACAAAATTCGCCTTAGCCCAGTCCAACATGGACCGGATCAAGACCTTGGTAGACAAGAAGATTGCAGCACGCAAGGAGATTCTCCAGGCCGAAACCGACTACAAGACCGCCCAGACCGAGATGCATACCGATGAGGAGCGACTCTCCCTGTACGGGGTTGTACTGTCCGACCTGAAAGGTGACAGCCACAAAAAACCATTCCTACCGGTCCGTTCACCCATCAGCGGCATCATTACCGAGAAACATGCCATTGTCGGCGAACTCTCCGATCCTTCCAAGAGCCTCTACACCGTGGCCGACCTGTCATCGGTCTGGGTGCTGGTGGATATCCACGAAAAAGACCTGGCCAAGGTACGCCGGGGACAGGCTGCAACCGTTATTGTAGGCGCCTTTCCTGACCAGAAATTTCGCGGTCGGATCACCTATCTCGCCGATCAGGTTGACGAGGCTACCCGCACGGTCAAGGCGCGTGTCGAAGTTGCCAATCCGGGCCGCAAGCTGAAACCGGAGATGTTCGCCACCGTCGAACTTGCGATGGCGTCAGATGCGCCGCCGGTGCTGGCGGTGCCGGAAGAGGCCGTACAGGAACTGGACGGCAAGAAGCTGATCTTTGTCGCCGAAAAGGAGACCGAGTTCGAACCGCGACCGGTTGAACTGGGACGTGCCTCGGGCGGCATGGTGGAAGTGGTTTCCGGCCTCAAGGAGGGTGAACGCTATGCCGTAAAGGGGGCGTTCACACTGAAGTCGGAACTGAAAAAGGGTGAACTTGAGGGACACGAACACTAAGGAGACAGCATGCTGGAAAAACTCATTGCATATACGCTGAAGCAGAAAGGGATGGTCATTTTCGCTGCACTGGCGATCGTCGTTTTCGGTTTCTATTCCTACATCAAGCTGCCGATTGACGCCTTTCCGGATGTCACCAACATTCAGGTGGAGGTGGTCAGCCATGCCGACGGCTTGTCGGCTGTGGAAATCGAGCGCAATGTCACCTATCCGATAGAAATGGCCATGCGCGGCCTGCCGGACATCGAGCAGCTCCGTTCGGTCACCAAGTTCGGCCTCTCCATCGTAACCATTGTCTTCAAGGACAATGTGGACATCTATTTTGCGCGGCAGCTGGTATTCGAGCGTCTGGCCGAAGCGCGCGAAAAGGTGCCCAAAGGGGTCCAGGTCGCCATGGGCCCCATCGGCACGGCCATGGGAGAAATCTACCAGTACACCCTGGAAGGTAAAGTCCCTCAGGACCCGGAACAGAAACGTGCCTACCTGACCAACCTGCGCACCATGCAGGAATGGGTCATCACCCCCCAGCTGAAGAGCGTCGCCGGGGTGAACGAGATCAACTCCTTCGGCGGCTACTTCAAGCAGTACCAGGTGCTGGTGTCGCCGGAGAAGCTGGTGAAATACGGTGTCACCGTGGATGACGTCTATAACGCCATCGGCAGCAACAACAGCAACGTCGGCGGCAACGTCCTGGAGCGGGGCACGGACCAGTACATCGTCCGTGGCGTCGGCCTGATCCAGAGCGTCGGCGATATCGAGAACATTGTACTGAAATCAACTGGCGGAACGCCCACCTACCTGAGGGATGTGGCTCAAGTGAAGGTCGGCGAGGCGGTACGTATGGGTGCCGCCATCAAAAACGGCGCCGACGAGGCGGTCGGCGGCATCGTCATGATGCTGCGGGGCGAGAACAGCCGCGACGTGGTAAAGCGGGTGGCTGTCAAGGTCAAGGAGATCAACGAGGGCAACATGCTGCCCGACGGGGTCAAGATGGTCCCCTATTACGACCGGAGTGACATCGTCAAGGCCAGTGTCGGCACGGTCAACAAGGCACTCATCGAAGGCTCGATACTGGTGCTGATCGTCCTCTACCTGCTCCTGAACAGCATCCGCGGCAGCATCGTGGTCCTGCTGGCCCTGCCGCTGTCGCTGCTGGCAACTTTCATCGTCATGAAACTGACCGGCATCACCGCCAACCTGATGTCGCTGGGCGGTCTGGCCATCTCCATCGGCATGATCATCGACACCACCATCATCCAGGTGGAGAACGTCCAACGCCACCTGAGCGAAGAGGGGCACCTGCACCCCAAGCTCACCACGGTGCTCAAGGCGGTCATGGAGGTACGTAAACCGAGTATCTTCGGCGAACTGATTATCGCCCTGACCTTCATCCCGATCCTGACCCTGGAGGGGATCGAAGGGAAAATGTTCGGTCCGCTGGCCATCACCGTGGCCATCGCACTGCTCTCCTCTCTGCTGCTCTCGATCTTCGTCATTCCGGTGCTCTGCAGCCTGTTTCTCAAGCCGGAAGAAGAAAAAGACAGCAGGATCATGGCCTATGCGAAGAGCCAGTATCTGCCGCTGCTGGAGTATGCGCTGGACAAGAAAAAGGTTGTCCTCGGCATCGCCGGGGGGCTGCTGGTTGTCTCGCTATTCCTGGTGACCAGGCTGGGATCGGAGTTCATCCCGATCATGGACGAGGGTTCCTTTGACATGGACATCGCCATGCTTCCCGGCGTTTCGCTAGCCAAGGCACAGGAGGTTAACGGACAGGCCGCGGCAAAGCTGAAGAAGTTCGACGAGCTGGATGTGGTCGTCGGCCGCATCGGCCAGACCGGCGTCGCTCTTGATACCCGCGGCGTGGACAAAACCGGCTACGTTGGGGTGTTCAAGCCGAAGAATGAGTGGAAGCGGGACATCTCGAAGGAAGCGCTGACCAACGAGATGCGGGAGGCGCTGGAGACCATCCCGGGTATCAGCTTCGGCTTCAGCCAGCCGATCCAGTGCCGGATCGACGAACTGGTAGCCGGCACCCGGGCCCAGCTGATCGTCAAGCTGTTCGGCGATGATCTTGACATCCTGCGAGACAAGTCGGCGGAAATTGCCAAGGTACTCTCTACCGTCAGGGGCGGAACCGATCTGAACACGGAAAAGGTTTCGGGACAACCGTACCTGACCGTTACAATCGACCGTTCAAAAATCGCCCGCTACGGCCTGAACATCAGCGATGTGCAGAATGTCATTGAGATCGCGGTGGCCGGCAAGACGGCCTCCACCTTCTATGAGGCCAACCGGGGCTTCGACATCACCGTCCGGCTACCGGAGGAGAAGCGCAACTCACTGGAGTCCATCAAGAACCTGCTGATTACTACGAAAACTGGGATGAACATCCCGCTGGAACAGCTGGCCGAGGTGAAGATGGTGGAAGGGCCGGTGCAGATCAGCCGTCAGGACGGCGTGCGCCGGATCGGCATCGAGATGAACGTCACTGGCCGGGACATGGGAAGTTTTGTGGCCGAGGCGAAACAGAAGATCAAGGACCAGGTCAAATTGCCCGCCGGCTACTATCTCACCTGGGGTGGCCAGTTCGAGAACCAGCAGCGGGCCATGAACAAGCTGATGATCATCGGCCCGGTGGCTATCGGTTTGATCTTGCTGTTGCTCTACGTCACCTTCCGCTCCATCCGCCTGGCGCTGCTGGTCATTTCCAACCTGCCGTTCGCCCTGATCGGTGGAATCTTTTCCCTGTTCCTTTCCGGCCAGTATCTTTCAGTCCCGGCATCGGTTGGCTTCATCGTCCTTTTTGGCGTAGCGGTGCTGAACGGACTGGTGCTGGTTTCCCGCATCTCTCAACTGCGGGATGAAGGGCTTGAACTCGGGGAGGCAATCCGCAAGGGGGCCGTTGATCGTCTGCGGCCAGTGCTGATGACTGCTTCCATAGCCATCTTCAGCCTGATGCCGATGCTGCTGGCCAGCGGGACAGGTTCGGAGATCCAGAAGCCGCTGGCAACGGTCGTTGTGGGTGGCTTGATTACCTCAACACTGCTGACCCTGCTGCTCATTCCTGCGGTGTACGGCTGGTTCGAGAAACGTAAAGCAGAAGAGGAAATGTAGGATTTAAATATCTTCAAAGGGAGAATGCGATGAAAGAGATAAAAGCAATTATCAGACCGGCAAAATTACTGGATGTGGCCGAGGAACTTCATGCCATTGACGGTTTGCCCGGCGTGACGGTTTCGGAAATCAAGGGGTTCGGCAAGGGTAAAGCTAGGAACGCCAAGGACAAGATTCTCTACGAAATGGTCGAGTTCATCCCTCGTGTCAAACTGGAGGTCGTGGTGGATGATGAAATGGTGGATGACGTAGTCAAGGTGATCCAGAAGTACGCCCATACCGGCAACACGGGTGACGGGAAGATATTCATATCCACCATTGACGACATAGTGAAGATCAGGACGAATGAACGAGGCAAGGACGCGATTTGACCCGCGCATTCCTGAAGCGAACGTCCAACCTAATCATGCAAGGATCTGCCTCATGAAGAAGTTATGTCTTTTAGCTTTAGCAATTTCGCTATTAAGCGGTTGCGCCGAAAGTTCGGCGTTGATCAAGGCGAACAGCACCAGTTTACGCACCGATGTTTTTGATGAATTGACGAATGGTGCGACTGCACCGCAAGGGTATGTTGATTTGCGCGTAACAGCCACTCTCAAAACTCATAAACCAGGTATCTATTCCGCAAAGGATATTCACGGAACACCTGATTACAAGCTTTTGTTGAATATTGACGGCCAGGCTGTGCTGTTACAAGGGAGCCTGCGAAAGGAAAACAGTGAACCGATGAAACTGGTGGACCCGGAAGCAGGTGAAGGCACCAGGTACCGATTCAGCGGGAATCTCCGCCTGAAGGCCGGTATCCATAAGGTGGTCGTTGCGCTTCCCGATGACGAAATTGCAGTTGCGAGGGAAATTACCCTGAATGAGGGAGATCGCAACAACCTGGTGGTGGAGCCGATATACAGCACAAAACCGGGTAAGAGTCGTCCGGGAATGTATAGCACTACCAGTTTTACCGAAGGTGTCAGGTCACTGAGACTAATGTTGAATGGCAAGGAAATTTAGGGTGCTAGGGAGGGGAAATGGATTCCTCAACAACTTCAGGAGCTGTCGTGAAGCGTAGGCGACTTACCATGGCTGAATTTTCAGAAATTCTCGATAGTGTTGCGGCGGAACGGAGGAATAAAGCAGAATGTCCTGCTGCTCCGCTTGTAGAGGAGAAGGTATGCCAAGAAGTTTACCAGGCAAAACCCAAGAATTACGTCTCTAAAGCCGCTGCCCTCGGAGCCGCAGAAAAGATCCTGACCCTGGTGAAACAGTGTCCCGAATGGGGGACTAAAAAGATCGCTGATGCGCTCAGGCTTCAGGAAGTGTCATTGAGCCGCCAGTCAATCCACAAGATTCTACTTAAATACAGCCTCAACCGTCCTGCTATGCGGAAAGTGTGGCAGGCTAGACAAAAGGAGATGAACCCATGAAAAAAATCGCTGTATCAATTTGCGCTGTTGCCGTCGCATTGGTCGCAATTCCTGCATTTGCTTCTGTGCCACCAGAGGGGAAAGACGACTGCCTCCTGTATGGCAAGAACTGCCCGAACGAGCTTGATAGCTTGCCGGAACGGATAGCAAAATTGAATAAGGAAATTGCAAAAGGTGAAAAGGTCTACACGTCTGCAGAGTTGAACAAACTCAAGCGTAAGCTGAAAGAAGACAACGAGACAAAGAGGGTGTTGCAGAAGCCAGGAAGATAACCAAACAAATTGGCATTTGCAGTTTCAGTCCTGAGCATGACGAAAAAAGGCTTAAATAATAGACGTATACCCGGTGACAAATATCACTGGAATGGCCGGGAACACTCTTCTTTCAACATTCGAGTAAACGCCGGCAAGGTGATTGATTCCAATGTCGTAACGCCAGACGGCCGCATTATCTCACTTGATAAATATCTCTAAGGCAGTGGTGAAGTACATGATTTCGGAAAGTAGTCCGGCTTTATCCTGAGGAGGTGTCTCATGAGACGATGTAGCATATGTATGATACTGGCTATGCTGGGGATAGCGGCGCTATGCAACTACTCTTTTGCCCTTGAAGAAAAGACTCTAAACGGGACGATTATCCATGATAGCTCGAATGCGAAGCTAATTACGAATTATGTCGAAGATGTCGTGTCTCTCCTGCCGCCGGATATGGTTCAGACGCTAGAACCGTATCTTGATACATTAAACAGGGAAGCTAACTTCGCTGTCCGTGACGATTACTGGCGCAGAAAGGTTATCAGTAAAGACGATTTCAAATCGCGCCTCGAAGCGATTTCAACCAAGGATGGCAACGCGCTTGCCAGCCAACTTGGCGGCAATGTCAAGCACATCTTTGAAATTGCCCTTCGACCAAATGGCGCGGATGTCATGGGCGACGGTTTGAAAAAGAATTTGCGCGAAGTACCGAACCGCTGGAAAAACGGCGAATTCACGGTTGCCTACGAAGGGTATAGCGGGCGTTCACTCGATGCAATACTTGAAACGCTGTATGAATACAATAAACGCGAAAAGACAGCATTGTATCCGGAACTTGTCAAAACTACCGCAGAGATGTGGAGTGCCATCTGGCAAAAAAACGGCGGCAAGATGCAGTTGGTGGTGAAGACATTCGTGAGAAAGTCGACTGATTTCAATTTCCGTAAACCATCTGGCAGTTACGCGCCTCCCCCTCGCAGGTAATGTAGTGATGAATTTTAACTGCCTAAAAGTATGTTGCATCCTTGGGCTTTGCCTTATTCTTAGTGTACAGGCTTTTGCCCGTGTTCTGCCACATGGATCTATCGATGACGTTAAGCAGACTACATGCGAATCTGCATACCTGCCCTGCAATGACTGTCCGTGTGATGATAGGCATGGAGGTCGCGAGTGTGATTCATCGTGTTCATGCTGCTTTGGTTCTACATTTTCACTCCCGGTAATTTTTACTTCTGTCCCTTCCTCGGCAGTGATTATCTATACTGCGGTTGAACCTCAATTATTGATGCCCCAAGTCTACTTCCCGATATTTGTTCCTCCTCAAAACAGCTCCTGGTCGTAAGTCCCGACACCATGCCTAAGTGGAACAACATACGCATGTTAAATCCTTCGATCATGTATCCGCATGAAGGCGTTATGCAAGCAGGCAGTCTGCTGCAACCTTATAGCCAAGGAGCAATCTCGTGACATCAAGTACAAAATCAGCATCCCAATCTATCTGGGATTTTTTCTGTTCGCTCAAGCTGACCATGTTTACCCTCATTACACTGGCGGTGCTCTCAATCATCGGCACGGTCATTCCGCAAGGTACACCGCCGCCCGAGTATTTGCAGATCATCAGCCAGAACAAGCTGAAGCTCTATAAAAGCCTCGGCTTCTTTGACATGTACCACTCATGGTGGTTTATCCTCCTGCTCTCCTTACTTTCTCTGAATCTGATCGCCTGCTCCATCAAGCGGCTCCCCGGCATCTGGAAAACGATCACCCGTCCGGCGACGGTCATGGATGATGGTCTGGAGAAAACCCTGGCCAACCTCACTTCAATCATGACACCAGGGGACGCTGTCACACTCAAGGACCGGGTTGCCGCTGTCCTGAAGGCGGAATTCGCCGAGCCGGAGATTACCGAAAAAGACGGGGCTTACCATCTGTTCGCCCAGAAGACGCCCTGGTCCCGGTTGGCTGTGTATGCCGTTCACCTGAGTGTGCTCGTCATATTCATCGGCGCCATCATCGGCTCCCTGTTCGGCTACAAGGGATTCGTCAATATTCCTGAGGGGGAGAGTGTCGGCAAGGTTATGTCCCGCTCCGAAAAGGAAATCGATCTCGGCTTTGCGGTACGCTGTGAAAAGTTCAGTGTCTCTCATTACCCGAACGGTGCCCCCAAGGAATTCAAGAGCATCCTGACCGTACTGGAAAACGGACAACCGGTGGCGGGCTATGACCGGGTGCCGGTCATCGTTAACGATCCACTCAACTACAAGGGGATAACCTTTTACCAGTCCAGTTATGGAAAATATGGAGAGCACGAATTCACCGTCAGTGATCCGGATGGCAGCAATCCCCAACCGTTGAAGATTCAAAGTAGCGGATCGGCAAAGCTGCCCGATGGCAGCGGCATCTGTCTACAGGAGACGGCCCCGGACATCTCCCGGTTCCAATCAGGCATGAGCGGTCCGGCGGCCCAAGTGGAGGTGCATCTGGCGAATGGCGAGAACAAGACTTTCATCGTCTATTCCAATAATCCGACCATGAACAGGATGAATCTCCCCTATACCGGAGGGAAACTTATCCAGTATCAGGGGGGAGAAGAGTTCATGTATACCGGCCTGCAGGTAGCCAAGGACCCGGGGGTCTGGGTGGTCTGGATTGGTTGCATTCTGATGATTGTGGGGATTTACATCGCCTTCTTCATGGCACACCGGCGCATCTGGGTGCGAGTTGAGAATGGAACTGTAACCATCGGGGGCAATAGCAGCAAAAATCAAGGAGGATTTCAGCTGTTTATGGAGCAACTGGTGATAAAGCTCAAAAAGCAGCTCCCGTTGGAGGATAACAAATGACCAGTTCATCATTGTTCAATATAACCACCTTTGCCTATCTGCTTTCCATGCTCGGCTTCTTTGCCTTTGCCGTTAGTCGGATCAAAACCCTTGGCACGGTAGCCAGCGCCCTGGCCTATGGCGGTCTGCTTGCGCAAACAATCGCCATCGGCCTACGCTGGAAGGAGTCCTACGCTCTCGGCATCGGCCATGCGCCGCTGTCGAATCTCTATGAGTCAGTGGTTTTTTTCTCCTGGACGATTGTTCTCATCTACGGCCTGCTCGACCTCAAGTACCGTTATCGGGTCATCGGCGCTTTCGTCATGCCGTTCGCCCTGTTGGGTATGGCCTGGGGACAGCTCAGCCTTGACAGCGGCATTCAACCCCTTCTCCCGGCTCTGCAGAGCAACTGGCTCACCTATCACGTCATCACCTGTTTCCTGGGATATGCCGCCTTCGCCGTGGCCTGCGGCATCTCCATCATGTACCTGATCCGTGAAAAACATGAAAAATCAATCCCTGACAACGAACAGAGCATTGTCGCCACGTTTCCGGCCGGCAGGGTGCTCGACGACCTGAACTACAAGTCGATTATGATCGGCTTTCCGCTTCTGACCCTGGGGATCGTGACCGGTGCCGCCTGGGCCAACTACGCCTGGGGGACATACTGGAGCTGGGACCCGAAAGAGACCTGGTCGCTGATTGTATGGTTCATCTATGCGGCCTTTCTCCATGCCCGGATTACTCGCGGCTGGGCCGGGCGCAGGGCGGCCTGGCTTTCGATCATTGGTTTTGCCGCGACCATTTTCTGCTATCTCGGGGTGAATCTGCTTCTTTCAGGGCTTCACAGCTACGGTGGGTAGCTCGCGATTCAATGTTTCGATTGTCCTGAGCAGGACATTAAAAGGCTCGTTCAGATTCTGCCGAATGAAAAGGATTATCGATGACACCGCAACACGCAACCCTTGAACTGAATATTACCGGATTGGATTGCCCGAGCTGCGCCGGGCATCTGGAAACCGTCATAAAAGGAATTATTGGTGTTACCAAGGTGACTATGCTGCTTGTTGAGCAGCAGGCGGTTATTCTTTATGATCCGGTGAGAACAACACCGGCGGCGATTCGTGAAAAAATCGAAGACGCCGGATATGCCGGCGTATCCAGTAACGATGAAGAAGTTGTTGCTGAGACAGCTAGTATCGCTCCACCACTTCAGCCTGGAATAACGCCGGGTCGTCAGGATCAACTGCACATCGAAAACATGGACTGTCCGACCGAGGAGGCGCTGATACGCAGCAAACTTAAAGGGTTTCCCGGTGTGACTGGCCTTGAATTCAACCTGTTGCAGAGAAACCTTATCATCTCCCACACCCTGCCATCGCTGGATTCGGTGATAGAAGCCCTGAAGACCATCGGCATGCAGGTCGGATCGGTGGAGGTGCAGGACGAATTACCCGAGGCTGAGAAAACCAATTGGTGGCCGCTGATCGTAGCTGGAGCTGCTGCACTGAGCGCTGAAATTATCGAGATGCTGACCGTCGGACATCACTGGCTGACGCTGCTTCTGGCGCTCGTCGCCATCATGACGGGTGGACTGGAGACCTACAAGAAGGGGTGGATCGCCCTGCGCAACCGCAATCTGAACATGAACGCCCTCATGTCCATTGCCGTGACCGGTGCGTTGTGCATCGGCCAATGGCCGGAAGCGGCAATGGTCATGTTCCTCTTCGCTCTGGCCGAACTGATCGAGGTTAAATCGCTCGATCGTGCCCGCAATGCCATTCGCGGCCTGATGGCCATGACCCCTGAAAGCGCAACGGTACAGCTTGCAAATGGCACGTGGAGCGAGGTTCCGGCCAAGGATGTTGCTCTTGGAGGCATCGTTCGAGTCAGACCTGGGGAGCGGATCGCCCTGGACGGGGTGGTGGTTGAAGGAAATTCGACGGTTGATCAAGCCCCGATCACCGGTGAAAGCTTGCCGGTGGATAAGAGTCCAGGCGAACCGGTCTTTGCCGGTACGATCAATCAAGCGGGATCGTTCCAGTTCCGGGTCACGGCCGTTGCCACCAATTCAACGCTTACCCGGATCATTCATGCCGTCGAGGCTGCACAGGGGAGCCGTGCGCCGACCCAGCGCTTCGTCGACCAGTTTGCCCGGGTCTATACACCGGCGGTGTTTGCCGTGGCCCTGGCCGTAGCGGTCATCCCACCGTTGGCCTTCGACGGCATATGGCTGGAGTGGGTGTACAAGGCACTGGTGCTGCTGGTCATTGCCTGCCCCTGCGCGCTGGTTATTTCAACACCGGTCACCATCGTCAGCGGCCTTGCCGCCGCAGCTCGTCATGGCATCCTGATCAAGGGAGGCGCCTATCTGGAGGAGGGGCGCAAGCTTGCCTGGCTGGCGCTGGACAAGACCGGCACCATCACCCATGGTAAACCGGTTCAGACTGATTGTGACTTGTTGAATGCTGCCAATACCGAGCAGGTGCGTTCACTGGCAGCAAGCCTGGCCAGCCGTTCCGATCATCCGGTGTCCCATGCCATCGCCATTGCTGCCGAGGCTGACGGCATCATGCTACAGGGGGTTACCGAGTTTTATGCCCTTGCAGGTCGTGGCGTTACCGGTCGAATCGGAGACCGTGAATACTTCCTTGGTAATCCACGTCTAATGACGGAGAACGGTTTTCAGGAACCAGGTTTGACTAACCTGATAGCTTCACTGGAACGACAGGGCAAAAGCGTTGTTCTGTTGGCTGATAAAACACGTCCGCTGGCGGTGTTCGGTGTCGCTGACACGATCAAGGAATCCAGTCTTGATGCCATTGCTGAGCTGCACCGGCTTGGTGTTCGCACCATGATGCTCTCGGGTGATAACCAGCACACTGCCGAAGCTATCGCCCAGAAAGTGGGCATTGATGAAGTAAGGGCCGGCCTTTTGCCGGAAGACAAGCTGAAAATCATTGAAACGTTTCAAGGTAACGGCGGCACAGTCGGTATGGTGGGTGACGGTGTCAATGACGCTCCGGCCCTGGCGCGTGCCGATGTCGGATTCGCCATGGGTGCTGCCGGTACGGATACCGCCATCGAAACGGCTGATGTTGCGCTGATGGACGATGACTTGCGGAAGGTGGCGCTTTTCGTACAACTCTCCCGCACCACTTCGGCGATTCTCAAGCAGAACATAACCCTGGCATTGGGGATCAAGGCGGTTTTCCTCGCGCTCACAATCATGGGTCATGCCACCATGTGGATGGCTGTATTCGCCGACATGGGAGCGAGTCTCCTTGTCGTCGGCAATGGTCTGCGTCTGCTGCGGAAATAGTGAATTACGTGAAATTTGACATTCATATCGTTGTTGTGTTCACAACAGTTGCTGTTGAGTTGCGGTGACTCCGTTGATATAGCGGGTGGTTAATGCGGACTCCTGTATTTCGAACAATGTGTGTACTGCTGCTGCTATCCTTTGGGACGATGTTTTCGGGGGTTGCTCTCATTGCTACTGCCGAGTCTCCGGCAGCGATTGGAGCAGTCAACAATAATCATTGCAACCCCGACGGGGCGCAAAGCTGTCCGCTCCCCTGCACCACACCCGTCTGCCCATTATGTGTGTGCGCTATTGCCGATACTGTTCACCCGGTTGAAATACAGACCACCCTCCAGATAGTTGAGTTTGAATTCCCGGATGTTGCGCAGTCGATTCCAGAACCGTATGTGATCGAGATTTTTCATCCTCCGAGACTAGAAAACGGTTTTCGACGTTCGTGAGACAGATCGTTTAGCTCAACGAAATGCGAATTAACACTATTTCCAAGGAGAATACGATGAAGAACAAAGTTATGGCATTGATACTTGTTGCATCAGTTTTGGCTTTTGGTGGCGTGGCGTTGGCCGAAACCGGCCAGACAAGCGTGAAGGCAATCAGTGCCGATACGTTGAACAAATTCAGGCAACAGACGGTTGATTTAAGGGAACAGCTTAATGCCAAGGATCTGGAACTGCGTGGGCTCTACGCATATGAAGGTATTGATATGCGGCGAGTAGATGAACTCGAAGGGGATATAAAGGAAATCAAAGCAAAGATAAGGTCCCTTGCAGCAAGCATGAATCTTGAACCCTGTAACTGTCTGTAGCTATCTGTAAATATGTGAGAGGGAGCCATTGGTTCCCTCTCACGCACTCAAAACTGGCATTGATTATTCATGGGGGTCTAACGCGACATCCATTATTAATAACTTGGGCTGTTGATATTTCTATATCTTGAAATATGAAAGGACGGAAAAGAACTATGAAAATGAATGCATGTACTGTTAGAACGATGTTGCTTGTCTGTGTAGCTGTTAGTGGTTGCGCAAATAACCGCGACCTTATCGCCAAGGCTGCTATTGCCACCAGAAGTGATGTCTTCACCGAAGTAAAGAGTTCAGATGCTCAAACGGGAAAAGCTGTCGCCGATTTCACGTTTTCGGTCAAGAGCAACTCCTACTATCTCATGGGTACGTACGGCAAGCATACTGCTCCGCCATATCGTGTGCACCTCAATATCAATGGACAGACAATGGTGCTTGAAGCTGAGCCGGTCCTGGAGGATAAATCACCGGTTGATTCGAATGTGCCCGAAAGCGGCGTTGGCTGGAAGTATCAGTTAAGCAAGCGGATTGCACTTGCGCCTGGAAAGCACAAGTTGACAATTGCACTGCCGATAGATGATGTGATTGTGGAAAGGGAAGTGGAATTGCGCTCCGGAGCAAACTCTGTTACCGTGACGCCTATCTATAGCAGGAGAAATCTTCGACCGTACAAGGGGGAGAATTTTACTGCCGGAGTCAAAGCTTTGGATGTCGTTGTAAAATGAACTGAAAATAATAGTGTCACTGATGACCAGATTGAAAAGGGGGGGCGCTAAGCCCCCTTTTTTATTTCGTAATCGGAAATATTTTGATTTGTTTTCAAAATAACAGAGTTCTTGACAAATGGCTAATTGATAACTATTATCAATTTCAACTATCGCACTGTTTACAGATCAAGTTCAGCAAAGCTGGCATTCAAGAAATCTAAGCCGTTATCAGTAATTATTAATGTCAAGTGATGGATAATAATGTATTACGAAAATCAGTTTCTCTCTAAGAGCAACAGATCTGTACTACCTTCTTCACAACATATCCTGAAGCGTTTTAGCAATCCTTTAGACTGCCTGACCGCACATTTGATGCTGGAGTGTGCCGAAGTGCTGGCCGGTGTTAAACCTGCCAATCTGATCTCCCTTGGCAATCGCAGCCAACTCTGCGGTCGTAATCTCTACCAGCTCTGGCAAAGTCACCACGATGAGCTTGCAATCCGTCTTTCTGATCTGACCATCAAGGTGCTGCAGGCTAAGGAGCGGGCACTTCTGCTGTTGTGCTACAACAACAACCAGCTTGAGCGCCACCTGGCCCATGCAGGCATCCGCACCTTGTTACACAAGGCCGGCTACGAGGCTGACTGCTCAATTGAAGCATTGCTGGACGATTTGAGCCGGCGCATCGAAAACAATAAATCCTTTCCCCACGAGATTGGCCTTTTTATCGGTTACCCGGCAAAAGACGTGGCCGCTTTCATGGGATTAGTCAGGCTGCCGTTCGCCTGTCAATGTCTCTGGAAGATCTACGGCAACCCGGATCAGAGCCTTGGTCTGGCCGAACAATTCCGCTACTGCCGGCAAAAGATGGGTGCCATTCTGGCGACAGGCAGCCCCAATGTGCTCCAACTGGACAGTTCAAACCATCCTTTTTTTTGCCATTCGAATGAAATCGAATTTCAATATCGTAAAACGCCGACTGCAGGTAGCTACAATTGCAAGTCCAGGATCAATGATATTGACACAACATTTCTAATCTAAGAGGAGAAAAACAATGTCACTGGAACTACTTACCCCTGGTGAGCGTGGTGAAATAATTGAAGTCAGGCATTGCGGCGCCTGTGGTGGAGGGTGTCACCGTCACGAACATCATGCGAGCAATGATGGGCACCACACCCATAGCGTCAGCACTCGGGCAGAGAAGATGGGACTGCGTGTGGGCAAAATGGTGGAAGTGCTGAATAATGATGACAATCTGCTACTGCTGCTGGTTGATGAAACTCGTATCGCCATTGACCGGAAGATCGCCAGAAGCATTCGCGTGATAGGCGTTGCTGTATGAATGTGTGCAATCTCAAGCTTCTTAGGTAAAGGTCCACTTAAGTCAACTCAGTCCCATGCCGATTCATAATCTGATCCCAAAAGGCTCGTTTCCCGAGCAATTAAAAAACAGGAGGAATGCATGTCGTTTGTAAGAGTTCTACCCTATTTAGTTCTTGCCGGATTGATTTTCTCAGGTAGGTCTGGATTCGCGGAGGAGATCAAAAAAATTCAGGACAACTCGTTCCTGCTGGAAGAGGCGTACAATCAGGAAGACGGGGTTGTGCAGCACATTTCAGTGTTTCAATACCTAAAAAAAGCCAAGGATTGGCAGTATACGTTTGTTCAAGAGTGGCCCGTGCCAAACCAGACGCATCAACTCTCTTACTCGATACCGGTGGTTCACATGACCGACCCTTCCAACTCAAGCGGGATCGGTGACGTGGCCCTAAACTATCGTTATCAGGCCATTTTAAAAGAGCATATTGCCCTTGCGCCTCGTTTCTCTGTATTACTCCCTACTGGTGAATATAAAAAAGGGCTCGGTACCGGGGCGGTCGGTCTGCAAGTCAATATTCCGTTGAGCGTCGAGTTGACTGACAAATTTGTTACCCATTGGAACCTGGGTGCAACTTACACACCTGGAAGCAAGGAGCCGGGTGGTGCCAAGGCTGATACGACAGGATTCAACTATGGCGCAAGCCTAATATACCTTGTCAATGACAACTTCAATCTCATGCTGGAGGCAGCCGGGACCTCTAATGAGTCTGTTCAACCGGACACTAGCAAGCAGCAGCAAAATACTTTTTTCATCAATCCCGGGATGCGATTTGCGATCAACTTTGAATCAGGTCTCCAGATCGTTCCAGGGTTCTCGATCCCTATCGGGGTTGGCCCTTCCCGGGGAGAGTATGGTGGACTTGTTTATCTGTCATTCGAACACAAAATGTTTTGAGCTTTCGCGCCGAGTTAACGGGGTAGTGTGGCATGCTACCCCTCGTTTTAATCCTCGTTCAATGTTTCCAAAGTTCTATCTGTCTGAATTATTCACCTATTTTTTGCTGTCTTTTGTTTTTCCTCTATATTGCTTGCTGCAAGCGGGTTGCTGAACCCCCGTGGCGGCGTGTAATCCCACTCCATAAGCTCGCACATCTCGGCATTGAGAAGGTTGATTTCCTCTCGAATATGCTGGCTTCTCTCAATAAACTCCTGCGCCTTTTCGAAAGTGATGTTTTTATTCCGCCCCATCGTCATGCGCAATCGGTGAAGCACGTTGTCATGGGTGTTGAGCATGGTGATGAAATCGCTTTGGTCCAGAGTCTTCCGGGAAATGACGTCAATATCATCCCGGACAACCTTTTTCAGTTTCCGGTCCTGCCAGGACTGTTTCCCCGAAGGTTTCTTTCCGGTTGTTTCCTGTTTGTTCTCAGCCATAAATCCTCCCTTGTGTGGTTAAATTCTTCCTGTTGCCCGCATGGCGATACCTTTTCCGAAGCGGTCCGATAATTCTGAAAACACCGTGTCGTCGAATTTCTTCATGTTCTGAACAATCATCTCCACCGCATTGATCTCCGATGCCGCATTGGCGTAACTCTGCTGGGCTACGGTGAGCAGTTGCAAAGTCTTCTCCTCCAGAGTCTGAATGTGCTGCATTCCTTCGCCGAGAAGGGCCAGCTGACAGGTCTCCGGTGATGCCCCGGCTTTGTTCCCCTTTTGGGTGGACATGATGTTGCGGGCCATCTCCTGGAGTTGCACCGCACGCCCGAACAGGTCGAGCAGCATGTAGTAGCCGTAAGCCCGGGCGGTCAGCTCAGCCAGCTTGCCGATGACTTCGCCCTCGGTATTGGTGGCCGTGGCGTTCTTGAGAATCAGGCCGACCGACAGCGGTGTGCTCTTGAGGAATGCCTCTTCGTCGGCGGTAAGGGCGGTCTTCGATTTGATCTTGCCGGCGATGGACTGCATCTTGCCGGCCACATAGACCATCAGGTTCTTGTTGGCGTCGGTAATGTCGGCACAGGCCCCGGCAGCATCACGTCCCTGGGCGGAACCGCTGATGAAGGAGCCGAAGCTGTTGTTCTTGTCGCAAGGTGGGATGTACTGGGCCTGGTAAGTGGTGCCGGTAGTCGCCGGGCTCTGGATCACCACATCACCGATGAAGCCGCGCACCAGTTTGACGTACTCGCTGCTCATCCCTTTTTTCCCGGCCAGGTTCTCCAGTACCGAGCCGTCACCGAATACTTGCAGTACTTCAGTCGGGCAACCGGCGGTGGCGCTGGTTGCTGAGGTCTGGGTGGTACCGGGGACTCCCGGCTTGTTGCCGGCATTAGTCTTCTGTTCGCTCTCGAACAGCTTGCTGACATCCTGATAGAGATCCTTGGCGCCGCTCGATACCATGAAATCGGTCTGGGCTGTTTTCATCTCCGCCTTCAGGCTGTCCGACATGACCGACGAAAACGGACTGGCAGCGGTCGCTACCAGCGCTTTTGCCGCCTTGCAGTCGTTCAGCTGCAGAGAGTTCAGCCGGTCGGTGATGGCTTCGAGGGTCTTGATTGTATCGGCCACCTGGGGGGCCAGAGTCTTCAAGGCAATATCGAAAGCCGCCGCCGGAGCTGCCGACAGGATATTCTGGAGCTTCTGCACTAGGTAATCCACGTTCAGGAACGAGAAACCGCCGAGAAACATGTCGATTCCGCCGCAGCCGGATTTCAGCTTCGGCAGCGAGGCGGTGAACAGGTGATCGTCGGTATTCGCCCACCGGGCAGAGAAACTTCCGCCGGTGTAGTAGCCGCGCTTCGATCCTTCATAGTAGCTGGGAGACGTGGAACTTTTCTGCTGCACCCAGTCATCTACCCAGCCGGACCAGGACAGGACCGGGTTCAGGGCTATCGCTGCCGCCAGGCAGGCGGCGGTTGTTCTGGTACATACGGTTCGTTTCACACGGACACCTCTTCTCTGTTGCGGCCTTACGGCTGCTCCTGGAGGCGACGCTTCTTGACGTCAAAGCCGCCTCCCTTCTGGAATTCGTAGAGCGAATACTCTTCGGGGGAGATGTCCCCCTTCAGAAGACGAACGGCCCGGTACGCTTTGTCCTCGATCTCGTCGGCAGAGATGACTCCGGCCGAAACCGGCAGGTAATCCTGATTCCCTTTCTGGATCAGGATCAGGGTCGGAGTGATCTCTACGCTGAATTTGGCGGCAAGTCCCGGGTTCTCACTGATGTTGACCTTCTTCACGGTCCAGCCGGTCTCGTTGGTGAACCAGTCCAGGATACGGGATTGCTCATCGCAGTAGCTGCAGTCTGGCCGCTGGAAGTAGATCAGGGCGAAGTCATCCCGGTTGTCCCGCAGCACACGCTGCCGCTCCTCGTTGATCTGGGCGATCCGGGCCAGGTTGCCGGGGGTGGTGATCGGGTAATCCTTTTTTGTAGTCAGTTCCGGGTACTTCTGCCAGACGAATTGGGCCACGTTCGAAAAGGCGAGCGCCTTCTTCCGGGCAATCTCCTGGACCTCGAAATACTCCTTCACATTTTCTTCGCTCGGCTTCTGGACCGCCTTCTTCTTCAACGCCTCGGCTAATTCCTGGAACTGGTCGGGGTGCATCTCCCAGATCTGTTCGTAGGTGTAGTCCCTGAGGGACGGAACGGGTTTGGCCGGTTTTTTCTTTTTTGCCGTCTTCTCAGCCTGCTTCTCCGGTTCCTTCTGATACCACCACCAGCCGGTGGCCGAATCGGTGTAATAGCCGGCAGAGGCAGATACGGACAGAGAGAGCATTGCCGCAGCCATCAACGGCCAACGCATTGTTCCACCTCCTTGTTCTTATGCTTGATATCTTTCACCATCCGCTTCAGTTGCGCGGTTTTATGCTCTTCAAGTGCCGACGCAGTTACGCCGAAGGCCTGAGCAGTGAGGGGGATCAGAAGATGGGAAAGGCGCTTGCCTCCGCCGGTAATGATGGAAACCTTCGATGTGTAGTAACCGTCACCAACGTATTCGGTTGCCAGGGCCTGCTTGGTTCTGGCTAACTCCGTGATAACGGAGTGCATCAGATTTCGTTTCTCCGCCTCGAAGCCTTCCGAGGCATAAACCAAGGGATCATAATTGCTGACTTCCTTGATGGCTTCCCAGAGCGCGTCGGGGTTGACATAGATCACTCCGTTGGGCATGGAAACCACAGACCACTGATCGCCCTTCGGGGTGGATTCAACCAGATTTATCCTGTTTTTCAGCGACTCAATTACTGCATCCGGATCAATGCATTCCGGGATAGTTATCAGTTGTGGTGTGTACTTCTCCTTGGTGGGCGCGAATCCGAGCGGGTCTGCCCGTTCTGTCGATGGCAGTTCTGTTGTTACTGATCTGGCTGACGTGGGTTCTATTTCTTCTGCGGCGAACTGCGTGTCAACGCCGCTTTCAGTGCGATTGTTCTTTTGCTCCCGCATCTTCAAATAAAGTGCTGAAAGTTCGGACTGGCGAGCTTCATGATCGCTCTGCTTGAGACCGTCAGTCAGGATGTTGTCGCTCTTCATAAGATGGTGGCCGGTCACGGCACGAAGAATATCCTCCTTATTCGGGAGGGAAACGAATTCCGGAATTCCATTCAGGATGAGCCCGGCAATGATCGGATGGTCGCCGCTACTGTACATGCCGTCGTGATACGATGGGACCTTGCCGATGTCATGGGCTAGGGCAATGAGGATAATATCCGCCAGCAACGCCTCCTGGTCAGCCTTGGCAATGAAGTTGCGAGCAACTGTCAGCGTATGGCGGTAGAGCGGAACTGCCTCAAGCATGGCATACGAATCCTCCGAATAGATCCGTTCGGCCTCGTCTTTGTGTTTCCTGACAACGGAAGGGCAGTCACCCTCCTTGTCGAGCAGCTTGAGAAGCCAGATTATCAGGTCTCTGCGGATTCCATTGATTGATGAGCGGTGTTCGATCATTTCGCTGAAAAACCGCTCGATTTCTGTATGGGTAAATGATGGGCGAGGCGTAGCAGAGTTGTTCTCTTGGGACTGTTCTCTCCAGAGATTTGCTGCGTCTTTTATTTGTACCTCACGGTCTTTCCAGAGGTGGCTCAACTCAGCCAGCTTGGCCACCTCAAACTGTTTCTCCTCTTGTGGTACAGGAGTTTCCTTCGGCAGCCACTTCCTTGTCCCGTAAATAGCAAAGCCGATTCCTACAGTTGCCGATATTCCTAACAGCGTCGTATTCATGGCGAGGGCGGTACTACAGGCTTAGATTGAGACAGCTTTGAGGTGATAACCGCTGGCGCTTCCGGAAAGATGATCTTCATCTTGGGTTCCTGGGCGTCTCTAGTGGTCCCCTTGAAGCGCCCCGAGTAGGTCATCATGTAAAATTCCCGCGGCTTCAGGCTCAAAACATCCTGAACCCGCAGAATGTCCTGCTCGACCTCGCGGGTCGTAACCTGATTCGAGCCGAAGATCCCGGTCAGCACATTCTGTACGCCGAAATGCTTGACCACGTAATCGCTGGTCTCGGCATCGGAGCAGCGCATGAAAATTTTGGTGTTGGTGTTGTCGAGGATACTCTTGCCGAACTCTTCACCGATGACGGCATAGACCTGGTTCACCGATTGAGCGAAAGCGGTCACCATGACATCAGCGGACCCTGCTTTGGCGAACAGCTCCTCCACGCCCTGGTAAAGCAGACTCTGCGCCTCATCGATGAAGATGGAGAGCGGAGGATTGACCTTCTGGCGGTTGGACAGGTACACCCGTCCCACAAAGGACTGGATCATGGAGAGCAGGACTTTGCCGAGTGTCGCTGATGCCTCGCGGGTGATCATGGCACCGGTATGGACCACCAGGATGACCGGTTTACCTGACTCAAGATTCTTTATGAAACGGTTGGAGTCGGCCTGGCCGATGATCTTGCCGATATTGCCCGAAGAGAGTTCCATCAGGGCGGTGCGTAACGTCGACGAGACCTTGGCGTAATATTCCATAGGGGATTTCAGGATGTCCTCAATCATGCCAGCAGTCAGGTCAGCTTCAGCATTACCTATGCTACGGAGCGATTTCATGGTTGAATCGAGTGACTCCCGGCGTATGCGCTTCCGTATTTCATCAATATTCAGGATGGGCAGGTTGCCGTGACGTTTCGACTGGATAATGTAGGCGGAGATTACGGCAGTGGTGATCTCCTTGGCGATGTTCCGGTAAAACGGTTCGCGTCCGCCCATGATACCCGAAACAATATGTCCGACCAGTTCATCCGGCATGAAATAGAAGGCCATGGGATCAACCACAGCTGAATATTCCGGGAAAATGGGGGTGACGAGCATCAGTTCTTCAAGGCGATCACTATCTCTGGCCACTTCATAAATCTTGGTGAAGATCTGCTGGTCACCCTTGGGATCAAAATAAACCACCGAATTCCCCTTGCGGATGTCCTGTTCGATCAGATTTTCGCACAGACGGGTTTTGCCGACCCCGGTGGTTCCGAAGACAAAAGTGTGTCGTTTCCTGTCTGCATCGGGGATGGCAATAGGAACGATCTTTGTACGGCGGTCCAGGTTCACACCGCTGCCGATGTCTGTCATGTCACCGGACGGATTAATGATTCGCTTTTTGAACAGAGACATACAGGTGCTCTTGCAGTTCCTTCCCTACGGAGTTGATGATGTCCTTTGGTATTCTTGTCGGTGTCACGATGGAGCTGAAGGCCCCGGGGATACGTTTCAGGCATACAATCCCTTGAATGCGGCTCCGCTCCCTCAAGAGCAACTGCGGCAGTTGCTTTGAGCTGCGGCTCAGCTGCACCCGTACTCTGGACGACCTATGGTTGATCATTACCGGAACAACGCTGGTTACATGGAACTCCTTCACGGTTCCTAAGAGATTGCTGCCACGCTCGTGAATGGGTTGAAACCGTACAGGACAGATTCCGGAAAGAATCATGCGCCGATAATGGTCTGCAATTTCCAGTGTGACGATCAGTGAGCCATCGGCGGCAATGCGTGTAATCTCGCCCGGAGCCGTATAGCCTCTCAGCTCCTTCAGATGTCCCGCTTCATCTAAGGTTTTCCGCCGTTGCAGTTCCAGTTCGACCTGATGTTGCACATGCCGTCTCAGTTTTCTGTCGACATCGGTGAGAGAAAGTGTTGTCGGCTCACCGCCAGGCTGATAAACGATAATTTGCAGATGATCCTTTATCCTGACAGCAACGTTTGATCTGAGTGCATGGGTCAGTGTTCTGGTAACGGCTACCTCAATCGCATCCAGCGCATCAGCTTCGGTCAAACCACTTTCAGAGATAATCTCAGCGGTGTTCACGGCCAAAAGCCTCTTCCCAAGGCGTAACAACATTGATTGCTGAAGCCACTTGAACTGATTGCGGACGGGATAGTTCATGTTTGATGATACGGGCTACTCTGGCGGCGTACCGATCACGTTTGGCCGGTGTGCGGGAGTTGTAGCAGCCGACTGCCGACCAGGTGTATCCGTAATCCTGTATGCATTGCGAAAGTACCCAGGCTCCGACCATGACATTGGTGCATGGGTCAGCAAGGTTGTTCCACGAGATGCCAAGTTTGCGTAGAGCCGGTTCCCATGAGGAGTTGATCTGCATGAGGCCGTAATCGTACGTGCCGTTTGAGTTGTAGTTGATTGCCAGGGGGTTGAAGCTGCTTTCTCCCTTGGATATTGCGTAGAGGAGGTGGGGCGATATGCCATATCGGTTACCGGCATCTTCAAAACAGAAGGCAGCAGCCGGATTTGATGAACCGACAGATATGCAAAGCAGGAAAACAAGATTGGTGAAGCGCATGAATCCCCCTACGACTATAATCTATAGGGGGGGCAGGTGTGAGTGGGGCAGTTGCGCGTTTTGGAAGGCTTGGGGCGTGGTGGGGTGCTATTTTGAGTTTATGTTGTTTTTCAGAATGGTGCTCGGTTTGAACGTTAGAATTCTTCTTGCCTCAATGGTAATGGCATCACCTGTTTGAGGATTCCTACCTTTGCGGGCGTGCTTGCATTTTACTTCGAATTTTCCGAAGCCGGATATCTTAATATCCTCTCCAATCTCAAGGGTGTTCTTCAGAATACTGAAAACCAACTCGACCATTTCAATGGAATCTTTCTTCGAAATTCCACACCGGTCGGAAACTCTTTCAACAATATCTGCTTTAGTCATTATTGCTCCGTTTACCAGGAAATGATTGAAAACCCTCCCCCGGTTCGGGGGAGGGGAGAGGGGACAAAGTTACTCTATGTTGGTAGAGATTCTCAAGGTGAAATATTCAAGTCTGGATCGAATGATCAAGCAAGTGCAAGAATCGAGCTATTCTTCATCAGTCGTGCTATCCTGCGGTTTGGGTGACAGAATGTCCAGTAACAAGGCTTCCCACTTCAAAAGGGCGTTCTTTTTTTCATTGTCATAGCGATATTTATTGTAAACGCCGACTATGCCTGGCTTGATGTGATTTATGACTTCTTCGCCAACTTCGTCTGTAATGCCAACTCGTGCCATATTTGTGCGTGCGGTTCGGCGAAGGTCATGCGGCGACCACGGCTTCATCCCGAAGTAAGGTTCTTTGCGCGCTTTGATTTTTCTGTTCCCAACAACTTTCACGACATTTTCGTCCAAATAACCTCGATTTATGGCTTGTGAAAGAGTGTTCTCGGAAATATGGCCTCTTTTCCCTCGGTCAGATGAGAAGATGTACCCTTGCCCTTGTCCGATCAGTTCCAGAGCAGTGTCAGTCAAGTACACTCTGTGCTCACGTTCATTTTTGCCAGCAACCTCTGCAGGGATAGTCCACCATCTGTCCTTGATCTGATCACGGTGAATTTGTGCAACCTCTCCAGGGCGCTGAGCTGTTACCAGAATCAATTTAAGTGCACGCTTGACCTCGGTAGAACTTGGTCCTTTGCTGATTTCTTCCCATGCCTTCACGATTTCGTCGTCGTCAAGATGCCGGTCATCAGTTTTGGGGGCTATCTTTGGGACGGATGCTGTGATATCCTGGAAAGGCTGAATTTCTGCCCATTCCTGTCGGCAGGCATATTTGTACATCTGCCTGCCGAATTTCATAACGTTTCGAGCCGATCCAGGGACCTTGGATGCAATTTGCTCGATGAGAGAAACAGCATGCTTGTGTCTTACGGAGGAAATTTCCATTTTGCCAATGCCGGGAATGATGTGAGTCTTGATGGCACTGAGGATCGTTTCTCGCCATCGGTCTGAATGGTTCTCCTTCGAGTACTTGACATACCATACCCCGGCAAGCTGTTCGACGGTGATCGGGCTGTAGCCTTCGGGGATTTCATCCGCTATGAGCGAGTCGAAAGAATCTTTTTCTAATTTTTCTGCAGCAAGGGCGGCAGCTTCAGCTTGAAGTTTAGCCTCATTTGCCAATCGAGATTGTTCCTCGATAGCCGTTCTTTTTTCCTCGCGTGGATCAATGCCATTCTTGACGAGTTTATATGCGTCGTTGTAAGCTATCCGGGCATCACCCAAGGACATGGCGGGATAATTGCCGAGCAGTAGGTACCCCTTCTGCTTGTTCAGTTCAAAGATATACATAAATGTCTTTGTTCCTGAAGGCAGTACCTGGATCGCGAATCCTCGGCCCTCTCTTACGACATATTTTTTATCTTGAGGTTTGAGAGAGGTGAGGTAACGGTCGGTAAATTGTTTCATCGTTTTCCCCATTTTCTTTGCATCCGTTTTGCATCCGTTTTGAGTGTCGCTTGACCCCTTTGCATCCGTTTTGCATCCGTTTTATGGTTGGCAAGCGGGGAGGCAGACTGAAACATCTGGAAATATAAAATAGGATAGAACATGAAATATGTCAACAGTATAGAGGTGGATGGCGATAGAGGCAGAAGCTTTTTGAAAGACGCTGAAACATCAAAATGTCAGCTTCCCAAGCTGAAGGTCGCGGGTTCGAATCCCGTTTCCCGCTCCAATAAAATCTAACAATCTCTGAAAGTTGAGAGGTTGTTTGCGAAACTGTCCCCGGTACTGTCTCTAAACGGTATCGGGGATTTGCTTTTTCCGGGGAGAAATGAAGTCCCTGTCAAAGTAGTGGAAGATGTTTCCTGCGTCTTATTCAAATCCCTCCACGTATTTCCCGTACTCGCGGGATATTGTCTGCGTACATTGAGGAGCACCCGGAGTTACAGATACCTTGTCAGCATGACCTTCATCGCCATGAAGTGAAACTACTTTCCTTTAGGTATAAAACTCTACCTCTAGTGCCTTACTGCGCTGTGCCCTTTTCCGGTGGGGCAGCGTATCGTCCTGAATACGCCGGCCTATAGTATCTTCCGTGGCAATAATACCCAAATCTTAAACCAACCCTAATACCTCCGAAATTTTTGACAGGTAAGCTAAAACTTACCTCTCTGCTCACTTCGGCGCTATAGGCGGCATATGTCCTGGATGGAACACCGGGAGGAGATTGCGGGTGGATGCGGCGTTCATGCTCCTGTTCGTCCAATGCCGTCGCAACGGGATAGTTTTTCCCCTTGACAGTCTTCCCGTAGTGGGGAAAACTGCGATGTGCATGTTATAATAAATTGCCGTAAGATTAAGGCCTGTGTGCCCCAAGGAGGAATCGATGAACCCATTGGCTGTTGAACTCAATGATCTGCTTGCCCAGCACAACCCCCATGTCCTGGAGATGCTGTCCGATCTCGGCAAAAATCTCTTCTTCCCTAAAGGGATTTTGACCCAGTCGGCTGAAGCAAAGGAAAAGGCCCACAAATTCAATGCAACCATCGGAATTGCCACTGAAAACGGCGGGCCGATGTTCCTGCAGTGCATTCAGGATAAGCTGTCCGCCTTTGATCCGAAGGATATCTATCCCTATGCTCCCCCCGCCGGCAAGCCGGAGCTGCGCTCCCTGTGGCGGGAGAAGATGTTGCGGGAAAACCCCAGCCAGCAGGGGAAGCATTTCAGCAATCCCATCGTCACCAATGCGCTTACCCATGGTCTCTCCATCGTTGCCGACATGTTCATCGACAAGGGAGATCACCTGATCCTCCCCGACATGCTCTGGGGGAACTACAACCTGACCTTCGGCACCTGTGCCGGTGCCGTCGTCAGGAAATATCCCACCTTCACCGCAAACGGCGGTTTTGACGTCGATGCGTTCAAAGCGGAGCTGAAGAACAGTGCCGAGGAAAAGGGGAAAGCCGTAGTGCTGCTCAACTTCCCCAACAACCCGAGCGGCTACACCCCGACCGTAGCCGAAGGCGATGCCCTTGTGGCCGCCATCAAAGAAGTGGCCGAGGAAGGGTGCAACGTCGTAGCCATTACCGACGACGCCTATTTCGGCCTCTTCTACGAAGACAGCATGAAAGAATCCCTGTTCGGCAAGCTCGCCAACATTCACCCCCGCATCCTGGCGATCAAGCTTGATGGCGCCACCAAAGAAGAATTCGTCTGGGGCTTCCGCACCGGCTTTGTCACCTTCGCCGATGGCAACAGCTACGAAAACACTCCGGTCATGACTGCTCTCGAGAAGAAGGCCATGGGGATCATCCGCGCCCGGATCTCCAACTGTCCGCATCCCTCCCAGACCTTCGCCATCGAGGCGCTCCGGTCCCCGAACTTCCTTAAGCAGAAGGAAGAAAAATTCCAGGTTCTCAAGGGGCGCGCCCTCAAGACGAAGGAAGTGCTCAACAGCGGCAAGTATGACAAAGCCTGGGACTACTATCCGTTCAACTCCGGCTATTTCATGTGCCTGAAGCTCAAGACCGTGGATGCCGAAAAGCTGCGCGTCCACATGCTCGACAAGTACGGTGTCGGTGCCATATCCATCGGCAAGACCGACCTGCGCATTGCCTTCTCCTGCATCGACGAAAAGGATATTCCCGAACTGTTTGACACCATCCACCAGGCGGTGCAGGATCTTGCGTGATTGATCCCTGAAGAGTTAACTGAACAAGTTTGCATGAATGACTAAAAAAAGAGGGAGCTGGTTTTCCAGCTCCCTCAATGCATCTGCTAAAAATCAAGCTTTATGGATGATTTGCTAATCGTCATGCTCCTCATAATCGTTACTTGACCAACTGTACGTATAGCTGGTCTGGTAGTTGTAAGAACCTGAGCAGGTTGATTCTCCATCATGCGAGTCGCAATAGTCTTTGCTGTAATGGTAGTCGTCTTTGTCCGTGCACGATGATGATGAAATTCTGCAGAACTTCCCACCGTTGAGGCTGTAGCCTTCCACCACCATGAAGTAACCATCAATTCCCATACCCGGATAGATCGGTTTTGAGCAATCTGTGTAGATCGTGGCCTTGTAGCTGCCGTCGACATAGATCCTCACGTATGGTCCCATGGTGCCGTTCGTGCCCTTGCCCATGAAGGAGAAGCTGTTGTTGGAAGCAACAGTGCCGCTGAAAAGAGTCAGGCCGTTGCTGTCCTTAACGACTACCGATCTGCTCGACCATGCTTTGTTCATTATGGTCAGTTTTGTTGTTCCGCCATTGCACTGTCCGCATGTGGGCGCGGGGGCCGGCGGGGGAGTGCATGAATTGCTGCCTCCGCACAGTCTGCCGTTGATGTAGTCGTCGAGGATGAGGTACCACGGTTCGGCCTGCGTCCATGCAGAGCTGTCGCCTGGGACTCCGCTTCCGACCGGGTGAGCTGCCATCCAGGCATCGGCGTTCGCGATTGTTTCCGTGACGCACGATGAGTCGCCGCATCCCATTGCGTCCAGTTTGGCCGCTACCAGCGCTTTGAACAGGGTGTAGGTCTTGTCGCCGCTGACTGGAGTGCCCATGAGTTCAATTGCCTGTGTCTTGGTGTAAACCGTGCCACCGATGGTTATTGATTCCACTGGCCAGGATTCCGCATGGTTTTTCCAGTAGCCCGGGGATAGCGGTTCAGACTGGGTGCAGCCGAAGTAATAGGCCTGGTCGGTGTCCTGGGTCAGCATCCCTTCGTACGTACCTGTTGCTGTGGCCGTATTGACATGAAGCCCCGCCTGGGCAGTCTGTGGTCCGATAATGCAGCTGAATGAACCATTGGGCTGCAGAGTGGCCGGAACGATGCAGCTGCTCAAGTCTTCCACGTTGTCGGTGAGTGTCAGGTTGGTCAGATCGGATGTGCCAGTGTTGGTAACAACAAACTTGAAGTACACCTTGCCGCAGTCAGTGGTATAACCGTCGCCTCCGTTGCAGCCCGTATCCCCATTGTTGTCACCATTTGCCCATTCTTCACAACGAGTCTTGTCGGAACTGTCATCACAGCGGTAGTTGCGCTTGGAATCGCCGTGATCCCTGTCATGCCGGTCACAACTCAATGAGTTGTTCTTGCAATGTTCGATATCGCGCTCGTCGTCCTTGCCGTCATGGTTATAGTCGCCATGGTGCTTTCCATGTTCCCACTGGGCTCTGCTTTCGCACGATGATTTGTCGTAACTGTCATCGCAGCGGAAGGTGCGCTTCTTGTTGCCGCGGTCGCTATCGAACTTGTTGCAGGCGTAAGAGTTGTACTTGCAATAGTCGATGTCGCGTTCGTTGCATTTGCCGTCGCGGTTGTAGTCGCTCAGGTCTTTGTCACGCTTGTCTTCAGCGTAACGGGTGGAATCGCAAAGAGTCCGGTTTGAGCTGTCGTCGCAGCGGTAGGAGCGCTTGAAGTTGCCGCGATCCTTGTCGTGCTTGATGCACTCGTCCTGGTTGCCTTTGCAGTAGTCGATGTCGCGTTCATCGCACTTGCCGTCGCGGTTGTAGTCGCTGCGGTCTTTGTCGTGCTCGCGCTGAGCGTAAGAGTAGCAGTACTCTTTGTTGGAACTGTCGTCGCACCGATATGTGCGCTTGGACTGACTGCGGTCCCGGTCGTGCTTGTCACACCGCTCCTGGTCGCCCTTGCAGTAGTTTATGTCGCGCTCATCGCATTTGCCGTCGTGATTGTAGTCGCTGCCGTCCTTTTCATGTTCCCGTTGCGCGTATGAATTACACGACTCCTTGTTGGAACTGTCGTCGCAACGGTAGGTACGCTTGCAGGTGTTGTGGTCACGGTCATGCTTTACGCAACGGTCTCTGTTGTCTTCACAGAAATCAATGTCACGTTCGTCATGCTTGCCGTCACGGTTGTAGTCGTTCCGATCCTTGTCGTGTTCCTGGCGAGCTCTGTCTTCGCAGGTGGTCTTGTCGGAACTGTCGTCGCACTTGTGGCTTCGCTTCAGATTGCCGTGGTTTTTGTCGTGCTGATCGCAGTCGGATCTGTTAGCCCTGCAGAAGTCGATATCGCGTTCGTCGCATTTGCCGTCTTTGTTGTAATCACTGCGGTCTTTTTCATGTTCTTCTCTTGCCTTGCCTTCGCATTGTTCCCCTTTGGCGCTGTCGTCACACCGGAAGCGCCGCTGGAGGTTACCGCGGTCTTTGTCATACTGGTCGCAGGCGTATTTGTTGTTTCGGCAGAAGTCTACGTCGCGCTCGTCACATTTGTTGTCGCGGTTGTAATCGCTGCGATTCTTGTCAGAGTTTTCCGCTTCTTTTTTCTTGTTTTCGCACCAGGTTTTGCTGTAGCTGTCATCGCACCGGAATGCGCGCCTGGTGCTTTGATGATCGGTGTCATGCCTGTCGCAGGTGGACTTGTTGGACGAGCAGTAATCAATATCGCGCTCGTCGCATTTGCCGTCATTGTTGTAGTCGCCATGATCACGCTCATGGGCTTCGCGGGCTTTGCCATCGCAGTCCGGTTTGTTGGAACTGTCGTCGCAGCGGTGATGGCGCTTGGTACTGCCATGCTCGCTATCATGCTTGTCACAGTCGTACTTATTGGACTTGCAGTAGTCGACGTCCTTCTCATCACACTTGTTGTCGTGATTGTAGTCGCAGTGGTCCTTGTCGTAATCCTCTTCACAGGTTGAGCACAATGCGACCGTCAGGACGTTGGTGCTGTCAGTATGGAGCCAGGTCTGTCCATCAACGGAGATGTATTTCGTGATGTCTATTTTTGGAACATTTACCGTTACCGTGGAGGTGTCGCAATCGTTCACGGATGAGGAGTTGTAGTTTCCTTCAGCACAGGCGGTGTTGGTGAAGCTCGCAAGCACCGGAGATGCGTTGCAGGTAAAGGTAACAGTCTGCCCGGCCTGCAGTGTTCCGATGGTTTTGGCACAATCGGCAACCAGCTGATCGGTAACAACAACGTTGGTAAGGGTTACGTTGCCGGTGTTTGTGACAGCGATTTCAAAGGGCACTGTGGAACCGGCAGGGTAGTTGCGGCTATCCGGGCCTTCTGCTTGCTTCCGGATGTTGATGCCGGCCGAGGCGCCGAAATAGTGGCTCGGGTCTGTATCGGTTACGGCGGTTGTGCCGTACGTGGCGGTGACCGTGCCGATATTGGCGTATTGGCCTGCTGTGGCGATGCCGTCCTTAATGCATATCATCTGCTCTGCGGGAGCAAGGACAGTTTTAGGACAGGAGATGGCGCCGATTTTGTCGTCGGTGACAACAACCCCTGCAAGCTCAACATTGCCGGTGTTAGTTACAACGTATTTCCACTGAACTGCATTGCCGACGGTGACCGTGGGGCCAGGAGCCAGATCGGCATCTTCGCCATTGGTGTACTTTTTGATATCAATTGACGGAACGAGTTGATAAAGCCCTGCATCGACGGTGTTGTTAGTCTGTCCGGCGATGAGGTCGACGCATGCGGTTACGCCTGCAGCATTGGCGTCGCTGTCGGTGGCGTCGTTGCCCACGTTCGGCAGAGTGAAGGCGTAACCCGCAGGGGCTACGAACTCAACCCGGTAGCTTCCCGGAGTGAGGTTGGTGAAGTTATAGAAGCCGCCTGCGTTGGTGGTGGTAGTGGCGACCAGAGTGTCGGTGGTGCAGTCGAAGAGCTTGACCGTTACGCCGGCAATACCCGCTTCGCCATTATCCTGCTGGCCGTTCTTGTTGGTGTCATTCCAGACGAAGTCACCGATGGCGGCGGGCATCACATATAGGCCGGCATCGACGGTGTTGTTGGTTTGCCCGGCGATGAGATCGACGCAAGCTGTTACGCCGGCAGCACTGGCGTCGCTGTCAGTGGCGTCGTTACCTGCGTTCGGCATGGTGAAGGCGTAACCCGCAGGGGCTACGAACTCGACCCGGTAGCTTCCCGGAGTGATGTTGGTGAAGTTATAGAAGCCGTTTGCGTTGGTGGTGGTAGTGGCGACCAGGGTGTCGGTGGTGCAGTCGAAGAGTTTGACCGTTACGCCGGCAATACCCGCTTCGCCATTATCCTGCTGGCCGTTCTTGTTGGTGTCATTCCAGACGAAGTCACCGATGGTAGCGGGCATCACATAGAGCCCGGCATCGATGGTGTTGTTGGTCTGTCCGGCGATGAGATCGACGCAAGCGGTTGCGCCTGTTCCGTTGGCATCACTGTCAGTGGCATCGTTGCCCACATTCGGCAGGGTGAAGGCGTAACCCGCTGGGGCTACGAACTCGACCCGGTAGCTTCCCGGAGTAAGATCGGTGAAGCTGTAGAAGCCACTGGCGTCGGTGGTGGTAGTGGCGACCGGGGCGTTGGTGGCACAGTCAAAGAGATTAACCGTTACGCCGTCGATGCCGGTTTCGCCATTATCCTGCTGGCCGTTCTTGTTGGTGTCGTTCCAGACGAAGTCGCCGATGGCGGCGGGCTCGTTCTCAGTAGTAAAACCGAAATCGATAGTCAGATTGGAACTGTTCGCGAAAAGCAAATCCACAGTAGCAGGATTGCAACTGCTGTCGTTACCGGTTGTTTGATCAACAGAGCAGGGGCTCGTTGGCAGGTAACCCTCAGGAGCTACAACCTCGACCGTATATTGTGCGGGACACAATCCGGTAAAGGAGTAAAAACCGTTGGCATCAGTGGTGGCGGTGGTTACCTGGTTTCCATCCTTATCCTTCAGGATCATGGTAACGCCGCCGATACCCGGTTCATCGGCATCCTGAATTCCGTTGCTGTTCAGATCCTCCCAAACGAAATCACCGATTATTCCACCACATACACATGGTTGAAATGATGCGGGGTCATTGAACAATAGATCCCATGGTGAGAACTTTCCGAATAGCTGAGAATCGACGTTAAACTCAAGTTCTGAAGACAATACAAGAGTATTTAGCTTGTTAATGCCGCCGATCTCAACTTCGTTGGGATCATTTATTCCACAAAAATAATAACCAGTATTGTTGGTACGAGAATTAAACGCACCCCATCCTTCTCCTAAGTTGTTTAACTGCAGCAGTTGACGGCCGAACATTGCATGATCGTAATAAAATCCTTCATCATCAGCTGTCCCGTAAATGCCGTCAGTACCGGGGCCGTAACTAAGGGATAACCATTGCTGACCATCAGTTGATTTTGCGATGTCGTCCGCAAGAGTTCCGTTATATTCAAACAGTGTAGTGCCGGTTCCTGACTGATGAAATAATGTCATTATATCGCCAGGTTTGATTAAATCATCCTCAGTTCCAGGTACCCCGTCCTTTCCCGCAGTTGAGAAACAATCGCCACCTTTGCAGAAAGTTGAAATAGTAGGCGGACCAAAAACTATGTGCGGCATGGTTTGGTTCGGGTCAAATGGATCATTGTCAAACACCGCTTCCACACGTTGGGCAAATATCCCCGTAATCTGGTCTGTTGGTGATTGAAACCAGATAGTTAAAGCGTTGGCATCTATGTGTTGAAAATTGACAACGCCGGCTACGTGATCTCCCACATTCAATCTTGTAATTGTATTGACACCATTAAGTGTTGTTAGTGGGGCTTTGTAATTACCGTTAGAATCATAGATATTGGCAAACTGGCGGTAGTATAGATCATGCATTTGCCCAACATTCAGTTGAGGAGTTGCTGCCCAGCAATTTGCAATCAGTAGTACTGAGCATAATGCGCTTAGCAGGATCTCTTTAAAAATTCGTACCGAGATCATAAAATACCCCTTTCCGAGAGTAAATATTCCGATTTTGGGTAAAAAAAAGACGCAGGGTTAACCTGCGTCTTTAAGATGTAGATGGTTCATCTATTTCATGCGTTTACGGCTGTAGGCTGCAAGACCGGCGAGTCCGAGTCCTAGAAGAATCATAGTTGAAGGTTCCGGCACAGGGGCCAGGTGAGCCGGGTCGTTGCTGCGGAATGCCCAAGGAGAATATCCGGCAAGATATCCAGGGTTACCTTCAAGTTCACTGCTGAGATGAAGTGAAGTCAGAACGCCGCCCAGGACATTGTCGCCGATTTCTGACTCGTTGGGGTCGTTGATGGCTGTAAAGTCATAACCTGTGCCGTTGAACACGATGTTAAGAGCGCCCCAGGCCTCACCGGTGAAGTTCTGCAACGGAGTGCCAAGGCTGGCATGGCTGTAGAAATAACCATCATCGTCAGCAGTTCCGTAAGTATTATCTGCGCCTGCCGAATAACCGAGCGACATCCATTTGGTTCCGTCGGTGGCCTTGGTCACGTCATCAAGGATAGAGCCGTTTGATTCGAAGACGGTTGTGCCAACACCGGTTTGAGTATAAAGAGCAAACATTTCGCCGGCAGCAAGGACCGATGAAACATCAACGCCGCCAAAATTGAATATGGTCGGGTTGCCAAAGACCAGGTGCGGTTGAGTGTTTAGCGGATCGGTAGGGTCCGGCATGATGATGGCTTCAACCCGTTGGGCGAAGAGTCCGGTAAGCTGGTTTTGCGTTCCGGAGAAAAAGGTTTGCAGGCCATTTGCTTCAATGTTTTGGACATTCAGGATACCGAAGAGATGGTCTCCGATCGCTACTGCTGAACCCGGTTGCTTAAGTACGCCATCTGCTGAATAAAGGTTCTCGAAGTTGTTGTAAAAAAGGGCGTTATCAGCGAGAGTCCCCAAGGTTACCGCAGAAGCATCGGCTACGAAGCTGCCGGCGCCCAGTGCTGCGGCAACTGCCAGTGTTTTTACCATCTTTTTCATGATAATTTTCCTCCTTGTGGTTAATATTGTTTCAGTTAAAATTACTTTCGATTCCTTTTAAAGGGAGTATGTCTACAAGATTGGTGCCATATTGTAACTGTTCGAAACTATAGCTGTTAATCGGATTGTGGCCTGTAATCTGAATGCAAGATGTTAAGATTCCCGACGTTTTATTTAAGGAATTTTACACTCGTGGCAGTTTAATGATAAAAATATTTAATGTAAGTGTTTTTGTCGTTCTAAAGCATTGGGGGGCTATGATGAGAGAAAGTGACGCGGATTTTGGCAACCTGTACGAATCCATAAAGCCGGATAAGGCAAGTAGGGCCTTCTGGTCGTTAAATCGTGAAATGAACCCCGCCAACAAGGTTTCATTTGTAAGATATATTGATTGCACAGGTATCGAGCAATTGCGGCAGTACAGCTCTGAAAAATTCGGCTTCAAACCCTCCTATGCGACAATAGTAACCAAGTCGGCTTCGTTAGCTCTGAAAGAATTTCCCTATGCTAACAGATTGCTTTTGGATAACTTTTTCAGGAAGAGACTGGTCCAGTTCCACGACTGCGATATCACTATTGCAGTTGAAAAAAACGTTGAACAAAATGAAGCTATAGTTTTGGCAGAGACTATATATGGTGTTGAAGAAAAAGATATGAAAACAATGCAGCAGGAAGTTATGGAAATGGGCAATCCTAAATCGGATGCAAATGACAGATGGACTCTGTTTTATAATCTATTGACTAAATTACCGGTATTCTTAAGCAGAATTATTATTGGCATACCGAAATATTCAGTCAGGCTATGGATAAAGCATCGAGGTGGTGCATGTTTTGTGAATTCACCGGCGAGATATGGTGTCGATTTTCTTGTGGCGGATATGTTGTGGCCGTTGACTGTGTCTTACGGGTGGGCGAAGGATAGGCCGAGTGTAGTTGGGGGCGAATTACAGGTCAGGAAGACAATGCCTCTTATAATTATTTTCGACAGGCGGATCATGGCCGGCGTTCCGGCTGCTAAATTTTTCAACCGATTGGCCGAAATTCTCGAAAATGCCGAAAAGGAGTTGAAGGGTCATTGCGTTGTCGGTCATTAACCATTTCATGATGATTTTCCGGATAGGGCAGTTCATATGAAAGTATTGGTTCAGCCGTATACCCATACCTTGTCGCATGTGAGCAGGCCATTGGCCGTTGCGAAGATTCTGCGCGACAGGGGGCACGAGGTAGTTTTTGCCGGTCAGGGCGACAAGGCGGCATTCATTGAAGAGGAAGGATTCCAGGTGGTGGAAGTTTACGAGACGCCTCCTGACAAATTATACGGCAATATAAGAAGCGGTAAGCTCAGGTTCGTTTCCGACGATGAAGTCGTAAAGCTTATGGAGGCGGACATTGAATTATATAAAAATGTTCGCCCTGATGTTGTGCTGACCGATGGAAGATTCTCTGCGCCGATTTCTTCCCACATTGCAGGTCTGAAGCATGCGGCAATTGTGAATGTATCTTCAACGGAATACCGGGCTCTGCCATACGTGCCTTTTTCTGGACGGCCTGATTCAGCGGTACAACGTAGCAATTCCATGGCTAACAAGTTTAACCTTTGGCTGGAGATGCTGGTTTTCGACAATGTCATGAATATATTCAAGAAGTTGAGTAAAAAACATGGGGTGAAGAAGCAAATAACGGCTACTAATTGTCTGACCGGAAAAGATCTGACTTTGCTTGCCGATATTCCCGAATATTTTCCGACGCGCAGTTTGCCAAAGGATTACATCTACATAGGCCCGATAACCTGGAATTCACCATGTGAGATTCCTCCTTGGTGGGAGAGTGCAAAAAAATGTTCTCCCCTTGTCTATTTCACCATGGGGTCCACCGGAGTCGAAAAACTGTTCAATGATATGTACCGGCATTTTGTTTCACAGTCGTTGGCGGCAATTATCACTACTGGAGGGCAAAAGTCTTCTCTACATACCATCGAGGGACAGATTTATGTGGAACCTTATCTCGATGGGGATAGCGTCATGGAGATATGTGATCTTGTGATTTGTCACGGGGGGAATGGGACAATTTATCAAGCGTTGCAGCACGGCAAACCGGTTATCGGAATTCCCACTATTCCGGACCAGGAATTCAATATGAGGCGGGTGGAGGCACTCGGAGTGGGTAAACGGATATCTCCGCAGTCTGTCACTGCTGACCCCGGTATAATTATCCAGGCAATTAATGAAGTCCTGTCGAATAAGAACTACCGGGAGAATGCCGGCAATTACATGAAGATACTGGGGACTTATGATGGCCCGAAAACTGCCGCGGATTCTCTGGAGCGGATGCTGTTGCAAGGGAATACATAACAGAAAAGGCCGCTGATAGCGGCCTTTTCTGTTTTTCATGCATCGGGTCTAGTTGCTTAGATTTCCCAGTTGTCGATCTTCATTGTGCCGTTTTTAGCGAGGTTTACCTGCATTTTGAAGACCCGGTCAAGGAGTTGCGGCTCGTGGCCGGCCTTGCGAGCAAGGCAATCCTTCGTAGCCATATCTAAATACTCCTGAAGAATCGGCTTGTAGTCCGGGTGGGCGCACTTATCGATGATGAGTTGGGCACGGGTTTTCGGGTCGAGGCCACGGAGATCTGCAAGCCCTTGATCGGTAACCAGTACGTCCAGGTCATGCTCGGTGTGGTCCACGTGCGGTACGTGCGGTACGACGCAGGTAATGCCGGTCGGGTCGGTTTTGGTCGGACGGGCCGCCGGGGTATGCATGATGGAGAGATAAGCATTGCGGAGGAAGTCCCCGGAACCGCCGATGCCGTTGATCATCCTGGTCCCGCCAACGAGTGTTGAGTTGGCATGGGCATAGATGTCAAATTCTACAGGGGTATTCATGGCGATGCAGCCAAGGCGCCGAATCGGCTCCGGGTGGTTGGCGATGGAGAGGGGGCGCATGATTACTTTATCTTTGTAGTGATCGAATTTCTCATAGAAGCGTTTGAAGCCGTCCACCGAGAAGGAGAGGGAGACCGTGGAGGCGAAATCCAGTTTTCCCGAGTCGATGAAGTCGAGCATGGTGTCCTGCAGAACTTCCGTCCAGACCTTCAGTCCCGAGAACGGTCCGTTGGCCAGGCCGCCGATGACTGCGTTGGCAATGGAGCCGACGCCGGACTGGAGCGGGAGGAGATTCTTGGGCAGCCGTCCTTCTTTTACCTCGAACTTGAAGAATTCGAGGATGTTGTTTGCAATGGCTTCGGAGGTGGAGTCCTGCTCGCTGAAGGCGCGACCGTTGTCCGGGTGGTTGGATTCAATGATCGCAACGATTTTGTCGGTGTCGACGCGGACGTAGGGTGAGCCGGCGCGGTCGTCAACGCGACTGATGAGATACGGGGGACGGTTGGGGGGGCTGATGGGCTCGATTATATCGTGAAGCCCTTCGAAGCTGGGAATCCCGGTGTTTATCTCGATGATGATTTTGTCGGCAATCTGTACTATTTCCGGTACGGCGCCGCAGGAAGCGGTGAGCACAAGGCCGCCGTCCTCGGTTATGGCAGAGCATTCGATAATGGCGATGTCAAGGCGTCCGCCGTTTTCCTTGGTGTAAAAGCCGTAACCAAGGTCCTGGGCGAACATGGAGAGGTGCCGGTCACCCATGCGGATGCGCCCGGTGTTGATGCCGGCCTGGATATTCTTGCCGGTCTGGTAGGGCCAGCGGCGGTCGATCATGTCAAGAGAAGCCCAACGGTCTTCGGTTTCCACGCCGACGGATGCGCCGATGAAAAGGTTGAACCTGAGCTTGCCCTGAAGCTGGTTTTTTTCCACGTGATCTGCCAGGGCGATGGGAACTGCTTTAGGGTAACCGGCAGGGGTAAAACCGGACCAGCCGAGATTCATGCCGTCTTTGAACATGGGGATGACTTCATCGACTTTTTTGATCTTGGCGTGCAGACTTTTTCTTCTAATTCTGCTGTGTAGTTCAGACATCTTTGGTTATTCCTCCTCATCATGAGATTGGAGCCTGGCGCACCCCATGAGGCACTTGAGCCGGCCCTGGTTTGTAAATTACTATTAATTCGATATAATTGTTGCAAATCGAACGTTCGTTTGAAAACATCATAACAGCACGCTGTTTTTGGTGCAATAGCTTATGCGGGTGTGGTCCCGATAAAATTGGCTTTATTGAAAGAGTTTGCTACTCTTTGCGAAGTAACAAAATACTCAGTCAGGTAACGAAATGACAAAAGCGGAATGCCGGAACAAGTTGCTGGAGGTGGGGACAAAGTTGTTTGCCGAACGGGGTTTGCACGGCGTCAGCATCCGGGAGTTGTCCCAATGTGCGGACGCCAGCATTTCCATGATTTCATATTATTTCGGGGGTAAGGAGGGGCTGTATTCAGCGGTCTTGAAAGAGCAGTTTGCCTGCTTCGATGAGATCGAAGAAATCAGTCGGCAGGGCACGGACCCTGTGGCCATGATAGAGGCCTATCTCCGCTGGACTCTGCAGCGGCATCGGAACAATCCTTATTTGCTGCGATTCTATACCAGCGAACTCACCAATCCGACTCCCTATTTCCATTCAATCGTTTCGCCTGCAATCGGCAAGGTAATCAAAATACTTGCGGAGATTGTCGACGAGGGCATCCGGCAGGGGCGGTTCCGTAAAGATGTCAATTCAGTGAATGCCGCGGTGGCCCTTGCCGGCATGGTGAATTATTACGTTCTCAGCACCCTTGCCACCGAGCACCTGTTAACCAATTCACCTGATCGGGATGAGCAGCTGGTTCACCAGTATCTGGCAATTTTCATGGGAGGGATAATGTCTGCGGAGTCGCAGTCTGAGTTCACTGTTGCCAGCGCGTCCGCAGACGGGTGAGCTCCCGGCCGTCCGAAGCGGCTATCCTGTGTATGACTAGCATGCTGCCGTTTTCTTCGGTGCATGTGCAGGAGACGGTAACTTCTTCGCCCGCAAGGGCTTCGGCACGATAGCCGATCTCTAGCGATACGGGTCTGTATTTTTCCGCAAGTTGATCGGGTACGGCGTCCAGCGCCCAGCTGGCGTAGACCATGTGGTTTACATGCCGGTTCAGATCCAGATCAGAACGCCGCACCGTAAATCGTGTTCCCCCCTGAGTCCTTTCGAGGGTTGGGAGCGTTGCGAAACGGTCGTCAATGACGCGGCGCGGGGTGAGGGGGTAGGGGGGGTGACGTTCAACCTGCACCGGCTTCCGGCTTTTGAAATCTATGACAGCCCATGAGGTGGTCGCCCGTGCCACGACAAACCCTTTACGGTCGAACAGTTCGAACTCGCGGGAGCTGAAGCGCCCCTCCCGTTGCGAGGGCCAGGTACGTATGGTTACTTCGTCGCCCCGTCTCGGATACCGTTCAATCTGAAGATGTACCCGCGACAATACCCAGGTAAGTCCTTCGGCCATAAGGTCTCTGACCGATGCTCCCAGAAGCGCGATGTGCTCTGTTGCGACTTCCTGAAGATAGCCAAGAAGCGTAAAGGGGCGAACAAAACCATTGGCATCAACATCGAAGGAGCGAATGGTGTATGTTGCTTCAAAGATTGAGTTCACGGTTGTCATGGTGTCCTCGTTCTAGCAAATTCCGGCGGTTCATGCCAGCTCTTTGAGTCGGCGCGTATATAGTTTTGGGCAAAATGCTGTGTTTTCCCGGTCTGGATCTGCTTGCCCACGATTCGATTCAAGTTAGACTTTTGCTAGTGCTAGACGTCCATTTACCAGGAGGTTGTCATGGATGAGAAGAGTTGGACTCCGGCTGAACTGCTGCAACTTTCGGGAGGATACTGGAGCGTTTGTGCGCTGCATGCGGCGGTGGCACTCGATGTTGTGACCCCTCTGGCGGGGAGAGCCCTCACGGCGTCGGAGGCGGCCGATTGCCTCGGCGTTGACGCGCGGGGTGTTGCCATGCTTCTCGACGCCCTGGCGGCCATGGCCCTGGTGTACAAGCGGGGCGAGACCTTCGAAGCCACTCCCTTTGCAGCTAAATACCTGGCAAAAAGCTCGCCGGATTATTTAGGGTATATCATCATGCATCACCACTATCTCATGCCGGGGTGGTCAAGGCTTGACAAGGCAGTGAGAAGCGGAGGGCCTGTCAGGGAAAGCTCTTCCCATGGCAATGATGAGGGGGAGCGCGAGAGTTTCCTCATGGGAATGTTCAACCTGGCAATGCAGAGTGCACCGAGGGTTGTGCCTCTGATTGATCTTGCCGGGCGCCGGCGCCTACTTGATCTTGGGGGAGGCCCCGGCACCTGGGCGATCCATTTCTGTATGCAGAACCCTGCCTTGGCGGCAGTTGTCTACGACCTCCCTGCTACCCGCCGCTTTGCCGAGGAGACGATTGTTCGCTTCGGCCTGGCAGAGCGGATCGGATTTGTTGCGGGAGATTTTCTTGATAGCGAGATCCCCGGGGGCTTTGACGTGGTCTGGCTTTCCCAGATTCTCCATGCCTACGGTCCGGACCAGTGCGCTGTGATTCTGCAAAAGGCGGTTACCGCCCTGGAGCCGGGAGGGGTTCTCCTGGTTCAGGAATTCATACTCAATGACGATAAAAACGGCCCGCTCTTTCCAGCACTCTTCTCCCTGAATATGCTGGTCGGGACTTCTGCCGGTCAGGCGTATGCCGAAGGGGAGCTTTGCGCCATGCTGGCCGCGGCGGGTCTCCGCGATGTGCGGCGCCTGGACCTGGAGCTTCCCAACGGTGCCGGGATTATCGCCGGAACGATGCCTTGAAGTCCCTGTGACGCGGCTTCTTAATTCCGGCTTCTGAGGTCTTAGCCGTTGACTTGCTCTGTTTTTTGGCGTTAAAATCTGGCCGTTGTACTGGCAGGTTATCCTGAATCAGCCCCGGGTATGCCGCATAACCTGGGGTTTTTGTTTGTGCAAATGAGCGATAATACGACAACCATAATCCAGTGCCCAAGCTGTCGCAAAGAAACCCCCTGGCAGGGGAATCCCTTTCGTCCGTTCTGCTCGAAACGGTGCAAGACCATGGACCTTGCCGCCTGGGCCGACGAAGAATACCGCATCGCCGGAGAGGATTCGCCCGGCGAGGATGAATCAGACGATCACAATTAAAGGAGCTCCCATGTCCGACATACGTCTCCGCTTTGCGCCGAGCCCCACCGGCTACCTGCATGTTGGCGGCGCGCGCACCGCGCTCTTTAACTGGCTTCTTGCCCGCAGGCAGAAGGGGACCTTCATCCTTCGGATCGAGGATACCGACGTTGCCCGTTCCACCCAGGAGTCGGTTGACGCCATTCTTCAGGGTATGACCTGGCTCGGTCTCGATTGGGACGAGGGGCCGTTCTACCAGTCAGACCGTTTCCCGGTGTACAAGGAGTTCGTTGAAAAACTGGTCGCCGAAGGCAAGGCCTACCGGTGCTACTGCACCTCCGAAGAGCTTGAAGCAAAGCGCGAGCAGGCCATGAAGGAGGGGAGAAAGCCCAAATACGACGGAACCTGCCGCAACAGGACCGACGTGCCCGACGGAAAGCCCTATGTAATCCGGTTCAAGGCTCCCCATGAGGGGGTAACCGCCTTTGACGATCTCATCAAGGGGCGCATTTCATTCAACAACGACGAACTTGACGATCTTATCATCCAGCGCAGCGACGGTACCCCAACCTACAATTTCGTGGTGGTCATCGATGACGCCACCATGGGGATTTCCACCGTCATTCGGGGTGACGACCACGTCAACAATACCCCACGCCAGATTCTGCTCTACGAGGCTCTCGGCTATCCGGTTCCCCGCTTCGCCCACGTGCCGATGATTCTCGGCGCCGACAAGACCAGACTCTCCAAGCGTCACGGCGCCACCAGCGTCATGGCATACCGCGACATGGGATTCCTTCCCGAGGCCGTGGTCAATTACCTGGTGCGGCTCGGCTGGAGCCACGGCGACCAGGAAATCTTCAGCAAGGAAGAGCTCATCGAGAAATTTTCCATCGAAGCTGTGGGGAAGTCGGCCGGGGTTTTCAATCCGGACAAACTCCTCTGGCTCAATCATCATTACATCAAGGAGAGTGCTCCCGAACGGCTGGCGGAACTCCTTGTGCCGTTCCTTACGGAGCGCGGAGTCGATATGGCGGCGGGACCAAGCCTCCCGCTCGTGGTCAAAACGCTCCAGGAGCGCTCCCGTACCCTTGTGGAGATGGCTGACGGTGCCTTGTTCTATTATCAGAGTGAGGTGAGCTATGATGAGCAGGCGGCCGCAAAACACCTGGTACCGGCTGCCGGGCCACTGCTTGAGGCCCTTGCCTCCAGGCTTGATGGCCTTGACGATTTCAGCCAGGCGGGCATTGAGGCTGCATTCAAGGAATTCATTGCGGAAAAAGGTATCAAGCTGGGGCAGGTGGGGCCTGCGGTGCGCGTTGCCCTGTGCGGCGGCACTGCTTCGCCCGGTATTTATGAGGTGATAGAGACGCTCGGCAAGGAAGAGACCCTACGGAGGGTTCGGCGCGCGGTGGCCTTCATAGGCGGCGCGTAGAGGGTTCGCCGGGAAAGTCCGGAAAGCGAAAGGGGCGGCACGAAGATGACATCGTGCGCCCCTTTTTCCGTTTGAAGACAAGGCTATTTATAATGTTTTATCAAATCGAAAGCTCTCTTAACCCTCGTAACGATGCGTATCGGCTGGACCGGCTTGGCGATGAAGTCCATGAAACCGGCGTTCAGTGCCCGCTGCTCGTCTTCTCCGGTGGCCTTGGAGGTCAGGAGGATAACAGGAATGTCTGCGGTTGCTGGGTTGGCCCGCAATGCCCGGAAGAGCCCGTGGCCGTCCATGCGTGGCATGACTGCGTCGCAGATTATCAAGTCGGGTTTTTCCGTCACCGCTGACTTGAGTCCTTCAACACCGTCATTGGTCACGACCACATCGTATCCTTCTTTCTGGAGCGCCACCTGGATAATGGTTGCCACAGGCAGGGAGTCCTCAACCACAAGGACTTTCTGGCGTGCTATGTCTTTCAGTTTGCCGTGAAGATAGTGCTTCTCCACGGCGGTCATGAGTTCCTGCCGTGTCGCGAGAATAGGTATGACCTGTATCCGGTGTTTTTTGGCCAGAAATTCTACAACATCCTGGTCAAAGGGATCGTTCAGGGCAAGGGCAAGTTTCCCATCCTTTAGCTTGAGGGGGAAGACAAGCCGCTGCACCGCCATGTCCTGAGGAACCAGGGATAGCAGATCTTGCGGGAATGCGTAGTCGGCAAAACCTTTCACAGTTTTGATGCCCAGCTGTTTCGAAAGGGCATCGATCAGCTCCTCGCCGGTGATAACCCCCATTTCCTCCAGGACCTGACCAAGCCGCTTTCCGCTTCCCTTCTGGCGCTCAAGTGCCCGTTCGATCGTCTTTACGGTGATGATTCCTTCCTCAACAAGCAGGTCGCCCAGCTGTTTCTTTTCTACCATCGACGGTTCCCTTTACGCGAATGACAGGTTGGATAGGTGTCTTCGCCTGCATTGTGCCACAAGTTGAAGATGTTACCAAGACGCATCTGTCAACCATGTGCAAAAATAACCGGTTCCAGAAGATAAAGAAAATGCTGAGCCAGCGCAGCGTCAGCGCACATGGTCCTCCGGATAAGCCCCGATTTTGTGGATTGAGAGGTCGGCGCCAGCAAACTCTTCTTCATCGGACAGGCGGATGCCGATAGTTTTGGCAAGGATGCCGTACACGATGAAGCCATTGGCCAGGGCGAACAGAATGGCGGCGATTGTGCCGAGGAACTGGGAAGTGAACGATATGCCGCCCATCCCCCCGAGGAGAGGCTGTCCGAAGATCCCGGCAGCGATGCCTCCCCACGAGCCGATGATGCCGTGCAGGGGCCAAACGCCGAGGACGTCGTCGATCTTGAGACGTTCCTGCTCAATCTGGAAACCGTAGACAAAGATGATTGAAGCGATGGCGCCGGTGACGAACGCTCCCAGCGGGTGCATGAGGTCGCTCCCGGCGCAGACGGCGATCAACCCTGCGAGGGCGCCGTTGTGGACGAAGCCGGGGTCGTTCCTGCCTGCAATCAGTGCCGCCAGCACGCCGCCCACCATGGCCAGCAGGGAATTCACCGCAACGAGGCCGGATATCTTGTCCAGGTGTCCCGCGCTCATGACGTTGAAGCCGAACCACCCCACGGCGAGGATCCAGGAACCGAGGGCCAGGAAGGGGATATTGCTGACGGGAATCGGGTGGGACTTGCCCCTGATGTAGCGTCCCATCCGGGGCCCGAGGGTGAGTATTGCCGGGAGGGCCAGCCACCCCCCCATGGAATGTACCACCACCGAACCGGCATAATCATGGAACTCGGCGCCGCCGATGCTCTTGAATAATCCCTGGAGGAACGAGGCGTTTTTCCCCCAGATGAGGGATTCGAATAAAGGGTAGGTCAGGGAGGCGAAGATTGCCCCCGCGAGGACCTGGGGCCAGAATTTAGCCCGCTCGGCTATCCCCCCCGAGATGATGGCCGGTATGCAGGCCGAAAAGCAGAGGAGGAAGAAATAGCGGACGAGGTCGTACCCCTGGGTGGCTCCAAGGAGGTCCCCAGCCGGCACGAGGAAGGATATCCCGTAGGCGATGGGGAAACCGATCAGAAAATAGGCGACTGTGGACACCGACCAGTCGGTAAGGATTTTTACGAAAGCGTTGACCTGGTTTTTCTTGCGGACGGTCCCAACTTCGAGAAAGGCGAAGCCGGCGTGCATGGCAAAAACCATGACCGCGCCGAGCATTAGGAAGAGCACGTCAGAGCTGTTTCTGAGACCTGTCGCCATCGACATCTGATCCATTGCATACCTCCGTTGGCATGTGTTGCGACCCCTGTTTACCCGCCGTCGGGTTGGGTCATAAGCCATATAGCAACCTTCCTGCCAATGGGCTAACATGCCGCAAATACTGGAAAACGGCTATTTTGAGTGTTTTGAATGGTTGAATGATGACTGTTTCTTCAGCATCTCTGCCCGAGGAATGGGCTATACTGAAGCAACTTTGGAGTTGACGCTTGTGTGTCTACGTTGTAAAGTCGCGGCATTAAAAGAAAATTAGACTTCAGGGCCAACATTGAACGGGATGCCGATTGTCTGCAAAAACCGCCCTCATATACTCTAAAGACTTCAGCCATTTCAGTTATGGCGATGAACATCCGTTCAAGATCCAGCGCATTAACCTTGCCTTCGAACTCATGCGCCAGTTCGGGCTGACGGAGCTTCCCGGCGCCGATATTGTTGACTGTCCAAGGGTGGACGAGTCGGCTCTTCTTACCTTCCACACTTCAGACTACCTGGACCGTTTGCGAGAGTTTAATTCTTCCGATGAGCCCCGCGCTGATTTCCGCTACGGGCTTGGGGACTTGGATAACCCTGTTTTTAAAGGGTTTTATGACTGGTCTACCCTCGTTGCCGGAGGCACTGTCGAAGCGGCTCGTCTTGTGACGGAGGAAGGATATAATGTCGCGTTTTCCATGGCCGGTGGCTGGCATCACGCCCATAGCAGCAAGGCTGCGGGCTTCTCTTACCTGAATGATGCGGTTATCGCCATAAACACCCTTTTGGCGAAGGGGCTGCGGGTCGCGTATCTGGATATTGACGCCCACCATGGTGACGGTGTTCAGGAGGCCTTTTACGATACGGACCGGGTACTTACCGTTTCCATCCACGAGAGCGGCATTTATTTCTTCCCGGGGACGGGGTTCGAGGACGAAATCGGTACCGGCAGGGGGAGGGGGTACTCGGTAAATGTTCCCCTTGAGGCACACACCGACGATGCCCTTTTCATGAAAGCTTTCGATGAGGTGGCTTATCCCCTGCTTGCCGCGTTCAATCCAGATGTCCTGGTAACCCAGCTCGGCTCCGATACTTTTCGCACTGACCCTCTGACGCGGCTTGAGATTACCACCCACAGCTATACATACATATTGCGCAAGCTTAAGGCGCTCAAGATACCGTGGGTGGCGGTTGGCGGCGGCGGGTACAACATGGTGAACGTGGCACGGGCCTGGACCCTGGCGTGGGGGATAATGAACGGCGTAGAGCTGCCAGTGAAACTGCCGACGCCCTTTGTGGATATCATCGACCGGCTGGGATATCCGAACCGTATGCTTCTCGATGCCATGCACTGGGCGGAGGAGGACGACCGGAACCGGGCGCTTGATGCCGTAGAACGAAGCATTGCCGCCATCCGGGCGTCTATTTTTCCCGTTCTCATCGGACGTTATGCCGCGGCTGCCGGGGAATAGGCAACTCGCTGACGCCGCAGGGCGGGCGCTCCACTCCCTCAGGGAAATCAGCCATTTGCCCTTCGAGGAACGGGAGCGGCTTTATGCCGGGATACTTCCTCTCCGGCTTTTCTCGGTACTGGGGATTTCACCGAGAACCCTCTGCGGGCCAGACGGCATGAAGCGCGTTAGAATCATCGCCCCGGAGGGTATGGGGATTGTGCGAATAGAGGTCAGGAGTCAACCGTCGGACCCGGATACGGTTTTTTTCCTGGAAATTTCCGATACCCACTACGGCCAGATGGAGCTATCGTTCTGCATAATCGCCGACCCGGCGGCTCCACGCTACGATGTGGACAAGGACGAAGAGGGGCACAACAACTACTTCTCGACATTGGGGCGAAATATTCCGGAGGAGCTCAGAGCCATGGAGGAGGGGCTTTTCCCCAACCAGACAAGGCGCGGACTTCACCTCTTTGGAGAGTTTTTCCCCCTCTTCGAGCGCTTTGTCGATTCTCTCGGCATGGAAATGATCGTTGCGGAGCCGCTGACCTATGATAATGCCATCCGTTACGAAAAGTACGGTTTCGACTATATAACAGGGAAGCGGTTAATGCTGGAGATTGACCGGGAATTCCGTCCCGGAGGGATTCTTTTCGGGCGGCTCGACGGGTCAACCCCGTTCAGGATGGCTGGAGCCGAACGTACGGTTCGGGGGCGGAGCTGGGCCATCCACGACGGGATCATGGACGAGGCGTGGGACGAGGTGCGAATCTACAAAACCGTTGGTGAACATGCAGGAATCGACACCTTTGCCGACCGCAATAACGAAGGAGGAAATCACTGACATGCACGCGCAGATGAGAGAGCTTACCCCCATCAAGGGAATACGATACTATTATCCGCCCGATGATGCCGTTCTGATTTTCAAGGACGACAAGGAGCAGATACCCTACGGCGGGATGCCGGTACCGCTGCTGGAAGAGGATTTTGAAGCTCTTGACGGCGAACCCTCTTACGATGCCGTCGGCCGTGGCATATATCAGGCGCTCCGGAGCAATCCCGACTGTATCCTGGGCGACCAGTATGCTGTGCTGCTGCGGGATGCCTATCCCCACTACCTGGCTGAACTGGCGAGCCATGCCATAATGATAGACAGCAAGGATGTGGAAGTCCCCTACCTGGATCGCAAGATTACCTGCCTCAAGATACTGGCGCTCCTGGAACCGGATAACTCCGCGCTTCCCCTTGAGATCGGCAGATCATTTCTCGATCGTGGGATGCGGCTGTCAGCGCTTCATTTTGCTACGGTGAGCATCTACCGTGCCGAGCATTTCCTGCGGCGGGCCTACACCCTTGCACCGGATGACCGCAAGATTCTTCGCTACTTGGGCGAGGCGAATTATCTTCTCGGCAAATATGACGAAGCTAAAGGGTTTTTACTTGAGGCTTTGACGGGTAATGAGGAACCGGATGCGGAGAGCCTGCGCCTGCGGATCGAGAAAATCGAAAAGGGGACGCTACCCCATATTGCTCCCGTTGACTATCTGGAAGCCATTGGCGTTGCATTTGCAAATCATCAGGCCGGGAATCACGAGGAGGCAATCGCTATTCTCCAGGATGTTCTGATGGACCCGGTTTTCCGTGAGGAATTCCCCATTCCGGAGATCCATTGCATTATGGGCAAAGGTTTTACGGCACTGGAAATGCCAAAGTATGCCGAGGAGGAATTCCGGCAGGCGCTTGAGCTTGATCCTTCCCATGAAGAGGCAAGGGCGCTCCTGGATCAGGTCGCTACAGCCTAGAAATTCAACAGGGGGCTTCATGTTCGGTTTCAGTCTTGCAGACTGGATTTTCATCGGTCTGGTAATGGCAACCATTTTTTTCTTTGTCGCCATAAGCGATATGCGCAAGAAATAGCGCGGCATATTCGGGATATCAGTTATGGACAACAGCGATATGACGGATGAGCATGACGAGCGCCGGCCATTGGGCCTTGTGCTCCTGACCGGGCTTTATCTCTTCTTTTTTGTTGTTACGGCAACTACTTACGGCAGCCCGTTCCCGTTTCTCGGCAAAATATATATGGGGACAACTGCCAAGGCGCTCATATTTGTTGACAGCCTCATTTGCCTTTATCTCTTTCTCGGGATTATGAAGCGGCAGATCATTACCTGGTATCTGCTCATAGGTTACAACCTGTTCGAAGTAATCAACACCATTGTGAACCTGAACTTCATCACTCCGGCGGAGTTGGAGCGGATCATCGGAGAGCCGGTGGACCAGGAGGCGCTCATGGTCAACAACATTGCGAGCGCACTGGCAATCATTCTCCTTACTCAGTACATTTACCGGCATCGGCATTACTTTACCAACAAACACAAGTATCTATTTTGATGGGAGATAGCCCGTTGACGCCGGCCTTGCGGCAGGCGGGAACTGTCTGGTATTATGCAGCACCTTTCAGTGGTATCGGCGGTTAGTTGGAGGATTTTAGTGTTTCTTACATCAATGGCTGAGCAAAACGATGAAGGCGGACTGTTCCATAAGCTTATGCACGGACTTGCCGGCTCCATATTTCCTAACGAACAAAGTTACCGTCAAATAGATTTGAGCGATACTCGCGGTGTATCGATCAGGATTGAGAACCTTAATAAGTTTTTTGGCGAAAAGCATGTCCTAAAAGATGTGAATCTGGAGATACATGCCGGTGAAACATTCGCCATTATCGGACCTTCGGGAACCGGAAAGAGCGTGCTGCTCAGGCACATTGTGAAACTGGTGCGTCCGGACAGCGGAGAGATATACATAGACAACAATCCGATTTTTGGCGGCAGCGGCGGTGACTCATCCCTCAATTACCGCTACAGCATGGTTTTTCAGTCATCGGCCCTCTTTAACTCGCTTTCCGTGGGAGAAAACGTGGGGTTGTGGCTGAGGGAAAAACGGGTCTGCAAGGAATCGCGAATCAGGGAGATGATTCGCGAGAAGCTGGCCATGGTGGGGCTTGAGGAGACGGAAAATCTTAAAACCTCAGAGCTCTCGGGCGGGATGAAAAAGCGGGTTGCCATTGCGCGCTCACTGGCCATGAATCCAGACCTGATCCTTTACGATGAACCCACCGCCGAACTCGACCCTGTTACCACCGACGAGTTGGCCAATACAATTCTTGATCTCAAAAAATCCACTAAAAATACGACGGTAATTGTCACCCATGACTTGAACTTCGCCCTGTACATAGCAGACCGTATTGCCATGATGCATGGCGGAACCATCGTTGATATCGGAACTCCCGCCGAGATGAAGGCGAGCGAAAATCCGATTATAAAGGGTTTCATTTACACCACTACCAAGGGAATCAAGGGATAATCGCAATGCTTAATGTGTCCCTGAAGAACAGACCAATTTTACCTTACATCGCGGCAGTGCTCGCAATACTTCTTCTCGGGGCCTGCGCCGAACTCAAGCAGGATCGCCCTTTCCGGCCTGTTCGCGAGTACGAGCGGATGATAGTGGGGCGTCTCGATGCGGAGTACGTGGGGACAGACAACTGTGTCTCAAAGTGTCACAAGCATGAAAAGATTACCGACGACTTCAAACATAGCGTTCATGGTGAACAGATTAAACCCGAGACAGGCCTGCCGCTTGTGAACTGCGAGTCGTGCCATGGGCCGGGGAGCCTCGCCATAGAGAAGATCGGGGATGATGTTGAGGCTAACGACGAGCAAAAGGTCAAATGCGACACGAAAGCTCTTCTTGATATTCACAATCTGCCGACTCCTGCCCAGTCGCTCATTTGCCTGAAGTGTCACGCTGCGGCGTCGGTTCCTACCCTTGCCCACTGGAAAGGGAGCATTCACGCACTGAACGACGTGGGTTGCTTCGATTGCCACAAACTCCACCGGGGTGCACGGCAAAAAGTGACGCGGGAAGAGACTGCGGAACTCTGCTACAGTTGCCATCCCGAGGTCAAGGCCGAGAACAGCCTCTTTTCGCACCACCCGTTGCGGGAGAAAAAAATGACCTGCACCGATTGCCACGATCCCCATGGCGCGGTTCAATCCCATCTCCTTAAGGGGAATACCCCCAAGGAACTTTGCACCCGCTGTCACATGGAAAAGCAGGGGCCTTTTGCCTTCGAGCATGGTGATGTTACCGAGAATTGCGCCACTTGCCATTCGCCGCACGGTTCGGTTAATAACTATCTTCTGAATGCGGCCATGCCGTTTCTCTGTCTTCAGTGTCATGCAGGGCATGTTGTGGGGTGGGATGGCTCGGCGTTGTTTAACAATCGTTGTACCGACTGTCACTCGCAGATTCATGGGACCGATATTCCCACGCCAACCGAGAACAAGGGGAGTTTCATCCGGTAGACTCGGGCAGGCTGTAAGGAGTTTGTATTGTGATAAGGCGTAATAACATGAAATATGCCTGTGCGATAGTGATATGCTCCCTGGCGGCTGCGGTTGGCGCGGCCCATGCCGAAGAGATGGTTTCCGACCGGGAAATGACCGATGAAGCCTATGTTGTTGAGGAACAACAGGGCGAAATGGAAGTTTTTGACCAGGATACCGAAAAACCAGATGATGAAGTAGAAATAGAACCTTATAACCACGCAGATGCCTCTGCCGGTTATCGCTTTGTGGGCATCAGCGATGCGGGCGGCAGGGCAGCCGAATATGATTACCTTCATTCGAGCATTGCCGGCGATGCGCGCTTGGTCCATTTGGGAAAAGACCTGAAGATCGATGTGGACGGCGCCTTTCTGAACCGCAAGGATTATGCTGCGAATCTCATGTTTGACTATGCCGGCTACTACCGGCTGACGGCCTGGACGGAGTCCCTTTACCACAATCTCGACCACGAAAAGGGAGATTTGATATTCCAGGATCTGGACTCTGCCGACCGTTATGGCATTACCACCCGCCAGGACATGGTCCAGTTTCACTATAAACTCCACGATTACCCGATACATCTTAATTTAAGTCACTGGTTTATCGGCCGGAAAGGGTCCCAGCAGCTACGATACGCCGATTTCAGCTTTGACGACTTCTATCCCGCCGATTCGACAGACCCCGTTGTCAGCAGACTTCGCTCACAGTCCAGGCGCATCGACCGTTCGTCCCAGGAGACCACTGCGGGGTTCGATGCCCATCTAGGACCTGTTAACGTTGTCTATGAGTTCCAGTACCGGCAGTTTGATGATGACACGTCAACTCCTCTAGACAGGTATTTTGTCCTGGATGACATCGAAAGTGTTGCGGAGCACAACGATACTCCTGAAAGCCGTTACTATGCCCATACCGTGAAACTCTTCACCTCTCCGGCGGGCGGGGTGACCGGAGCGGCTTCCTATTCCCACGGGACGCGGGAAAACCGTTCGTCGCTGGCAACTGTCCGGGGGGCTGATGATGCCCGCGACATTTTACAGAATGCTGCGGGCGATTTTACCTATTCTCCCTGTGCCTGGTTCACTACAGTGCTTAAATACCGGCACCAGGAGATTGATCGCGATACCCCTTCTTCCCTGCTGGCTCCTGCCATCTCATCATCGCCCATAGTGCTGCGACAGGCCATGGATACGCGCCGCGATATCATATCGGCCAACTTCACCATCAGGCCGAATACGGTCATCAGCTTCAACGGCGAGTATCGGGGGCAGTTCCATCACCGTGACGGGACCGGCACCTCGGACTCCGCTGCCAGGTGGAATCTTCCGGAAAATTCCGATACGCACCGAGGTACCCTCACGGTGCTCTTCCGCCCGTTCAAGGGGCTCAGGATCCGGGGGCTCTACGGGTACACAACCACAAATAATCCGCTCTACGATTCCGATCCTGAGCAGAAGCATGAGGGGAGACTGCTTGCCTCCTATACGAATTCCAGCCGTTGGGGCTTGTCGGCAAAATATCTGATAACGCGTGAATTTAACGATAATATTTCACGAACAACTCATCCGGAGGAAGTGACGGAGGATCCGCTGACATATGTTCTGCCGGGGGATCGCCGCTATATTCATGCCTCTGCCGGATTATGGGTTACCCCAATCGAGCGGCTCACGGTGAGCGGCAACTTTGGTTTTCTCCGGGACAAGGCCGACCAGGCGGTACTTTTCGCCAGTGTGCTCAATGGCCAGGATGCAGATGCTGAATATGTCTCCCAAGGCGAAATCTATTCCGTTAATGCCGCTTACCATGCCACCGAGGATGTCGATTTTTCCCTTGCGTATCAGCTGGTCCAGTCGCGGTCGGTATTCAGGCCCGAGAGTTTCACCTCTGATGGTACTCCTACTGCTGGTGTCAGCACGCTTTCACGGGTAAAGACGCGGGAGCATTCACTTTCGGCCCGGGCAACCTATCGGGTGACAAAACATTTTGGCTGCGCGCTGGATTACACTTACCGTGCCTACAACAACAGGCTGTCTTCAGACGGTGATGGTGCGGTTCATGCAGTTACCGCACTCTTGAAGACTACGTGGTAACTTTGATATGTGGTATTGCCCCATGGCACTGAAAAGGCTTATCTCCATACTCATAGTAATTATCTCGATCGTCGGGGTTACTCCTTCGTTCGCCGGCAGAATCTTTGTGGCCGCTGTACTTACCAGTGATATCCCGCGCTATCAGGAAGCTTACCGTGCTTTTGTGAGGGGGCTCGCCGCCAAGGGCTTCGGCGAAGGGGAGGTTGAGTTCATCACCCAGACCCCCAACCCGGATCCCATCTCATGGGCCAACAGTGTCAGGAAATTCAACGCCCTCAAACCAGATCTGCTGGTAACGTTCGGGGCAGCTGCCACCATTTCCGCTACCCAGGAATCCGTCAGGGTACCTATCGTTTTTGCTGATGTGTATGGGCCGGTCGAGACGGGAATCTCCCGGAGTATGTCCAAAACCGGAGGTAACCTCTGCGGCGTAAGCTCCAAGGTTCCCATGGCGACGCTGATAAAAACCATGGTTGCGATACGTCCGGTCAAAACACTGGGGATTCTCTATAACCGGAGAGAGCGGGGTTCCTATGTGCAGATGCAGGAGATTAAGCGTCTTGCCGCCCAGCAAGGTTTTGCCGTAGTCGAGGCTAACGTTCCGGTCGCTTCGGGGCTTGACACGGCATTGGGACATCTTCTGGCGCGTTGCGACTGCGTTTTCGTTTCAGAAAGTTCTGTCGTCAATCGTAGCCTGGAGAGGATTGTTCACAGGGCGACCGCCGCAAGGGTGCCGGTAATTTCCCTGGTGCCTGATTCCGCCGAGAAAGGCGCGCTTTTGACCCTTGAGGCAAGTCCTGTGGAACAGGGGCTGCTGGCTGCTTCCCATGCTGCCAAGATACTCCAGGGGAATAGGCCCGGAGAGCTTGCAGTGTTAACGCCGCGAAAGGTTGATCTCGTTCTCAACCTGCATAGTGCCAAGGCTCTGGATGTGCAAATCCCGTTTCGCGTCTTAAGTGTTGCCACAAAGGTGCTGAAGTAATTATGCTGAAGAGGTGATAGGCAGTAGTCCCGGTAGAGGTAAGGATGGGAAAAATTCTGATCGTCGATGACGATAAGTCCTTTTCGCAGTTTCTGAAGCGATATATAAATCTGCATTATCCTGTACTGAAGGTTCAGATTTGCACTAATCCTGTCCGTGCGCTTCCTATTATCAGTGCAGGAGATGTGGACTTGCTGCTGGTTGACTTTGAGATGCCCGTGCTTGCGGGGGACAAGGTTGTCAAATACGCGTGCGAGGTGGGAATGGACAAAAGTAGAATCATTGTCCTTTCAAGTCGTGACGCTGACTATCTGCACGAGCATTTCCCCCTGGGGACCTGTCTGGCGGTCATGAACAAGTACGAGGCGAGGCAGAAGGCCGTCCTTGACATGGTCTTCAGTTCGTTGCAGCGTAAAGCGTCCGGCGGATAAAGATATTTCTTACAGCGAGGATCTGTTTTATGGCGGGAAAAGAGATTACGGTGATGTTCTATCACCAGAATCATGTGAGAGACAACTGGAAGGTGAATCTTGACGGTGTTGAGGCGGAAAGCTTTTTCACCAATCTTGAGGAAGAACTTTCCCGTGCCGGAGTCTTGTTGAAGAGAACCCGCAATGATGCTTTTACGATTGATATCAACAGCTACTCGGACCTGTTGAATGCGGTGCGGATATCCTCTCCCGAAGATGGTTTCGGGAATGTATGCATCGGGCACATAATAGGCCAAAGCCCCAAGCTTGATCTCTTCGATGACATCAGGCGTGCAGTGGTCCGTATTGCCTTTGCTCCGGAAACGGTTCCGCCTGAAGACCATAACCGTAAGGTTTGCCACAACTGCGGCTGCGGCTGCTGATCGCCTTAAGGCCGGAAGACGGGGGGCAATTGGACAATGTCTGCGACAAGGGTCCCCCCTTCCAGTGATACCAAGGCAAAGCTCGGTTTGCTGAATCCTTTTTTCAGACAGCCAGGGTTGATGTAGAGGACTCCGCCAATCGTTTGCACTGACTGAAGGTGCGTATGGCCGTAAAGCACCACATCTACTTCTTCTTCCGCGGCCTTCCTGGCGAGTTTTTCCAGACCCCCCTTTACTCCATAAAGATCACCGTGGGTAAGTAGAAATTTTTTGTCTTCAAGTACCAGGGTAGCTTCCCGCGGAGTGCCCGCCGCGAAGTCGCAGTTGCCGAGGACCTTGGTGACGGCCCTGCCGCTTAAAGCCTCCAGAAATGTGGCATCGTCGAAGTCGTCACCCAGGTGAATGATGTGATCGACATCACCTGCCATGTCTAGTGCTTTGGCTGCAAGTGCCTGATTGCCGTGAGTATCTGATAGAACCGCTATTTTCATGGCTTGATTGTAGCAAAGTGCATATTTCAGTCAACTCGTTTATAGTTAGGTAAATCCTCTTCATTTCCGTACTTGCGGGAAATCTCTCCTCTGATTTAATTGGTGAAGACCGATGTCCTGCCCGCGTTAAGCATTTGTGGAGAATCCCCCATGAAAAAATCTCATGTCGTTATAGCTGTAGTAGTCGTGGCAGCCGTTCTGCTTTTGTTTGCCATGTCTGTTCAGATTGCCCGTCTTGTCCTTGGCGACGGGTTTATCACCAGTTCCGGAGATGGTGTCGGTTATGTTGAGGTCAAGGGGCCGATCCTGGAGTCCGGGGAGACGGTGAAGCAGCTTGCGGAGATGCGGAAGAAAACGAACGTGAAGGCGGTCGTTCTAAGGATAGAGTCGCCCGGCGGGGTAATCGGTCCTTCCCAGGAAATCTACGCTGCCGTGAAAAAACTCGCCAGAACTAAGAAGGTGGTTGTTTCCATGGGAAGCGTTGCTGCCTCGGGCGGGTATCATGTCGCCATTCCCGCTGCGGTTATCTACGCCAACCCGGGCACCATCACCGGGAGCATCGGTGTTCTCATGAAACTTTCCAATGTCGAAGGGCTCATGGATAAGGTGGGGATGAAGGCCTTTACCCTCAAAAGCGGGAAATTCAAGGATACCGGTTCGCCAGTCCGCCCTCTTACCGACGAGGACAAGGCTCTCCTGCAGGGGGTAATCGGCAACCTCCATGAGCAGTTTGTGAAAGCTGTGGCAGAGTCCAGAAAATTGCCGGTGGAAGAGGTTCGGCGCCTTGCCGACGGCCGGGTTTATACCGGAGAGCAGGCCCTGGCCCTGCGGCTCGTGGATAGGCTGGGCACCCTTGAGGACGCCGTTGAGGAAGCGGGGCGTCTGGCGGGGATAAAAGGGGAGCCGACACTGATAATGCCGCCGAAAAAGAAGAGATTCCTGAGAGATCTGCTGCTTGAGGAAGTGTCCGGCATCTTCAGCGCAGCGGCGCGGCGTGATGGCGGCTTCAGTGTCAATTATGAACTGGATTCCTCAATAGGTGATACTGCTCGCTGAATGGGGACTCTGTTCCGGAGTTAATTTACCAGGTTCTGAAGTTGCCCGAGTCGATATGGACAAAACCGGAACTGGGGTAAAAACCTACTCCTCCCCGGTGAAGATCAACAGCGGCTTCGCGAATCAGGGCCGTGCTCTTTCCTGGAATGGAGATGTCGATGGCTTTGCCTGAAAGGTGAAGGCTATGGGAGGCAACTCCGTGACCTGACTCGCGCAGCAGGTTATTGTAGGTGGGAGAACGGTAGGCTGAGATGATGTGAATCTCGTTGTTGCCGCCGAGCTTTTTGTCCACAAGGTTCAGAAACTCGAGGGTGTTGACATCCATTTCCGTTGCTTCATTGGTGTAGTGGCAGCGAAGAATCCAGTTGAGAGTGTTAAGGGAATCAAGATCGTAATTTCCATCTGCGTCCCGGAAGGCTAGCGAGATTCTTTCTTGTGTGTGAGTATTGAAAAGGGATAATTGGCCGGGGGGGAGGATTTCTTGCGGGGTTGCTTCGAAACTTGCGAATGACGGCCCTACGGTCATGAGAGTAAGTGCCCCTGTGAGGGAGATCTTAAGGAAATTCCTTCTGCTTAACATCTTGAAGTCCATTGCTGTTTACCCGCCTTACGTTTTTGTTCCGATGAAACGAACGATTATTCGTATCAGAAAGCAGTTTGCGATGTCAATTATTTCAGCCCATTATTATGTTCTCGTTGGGGATTGACACGGTGAGTTCCTTAAGGTTTCTGTAAATGCAAAAGGAAGGCCAGGCAGCCTTCCTTTTGCATATTTAGTGGGAATGATCAGTGGGCGCCTCAGCGGGGCATCGGGCAATAGAGGTTGCCATAGGGGCGCTTGCTCCGGGGAAGTATTTTCACGAACTTCTCCTGAATCACTTCTGCGTAATCGATGTCGAGATCGTCGCAATATTCCTTCAGATAACCTTCCAGCTCAATCCGGTCTTCCTCGGTAAGCTCGAAGACACCTACCTCGCGGGAAAGCTTGACTTCGTCCACTCCACCCCGCACGAAAATAGTGCCGCCGTGCATGCCGGTGCCGAATCGAAAGCCGTGCTTCGGCTTCTCCGGTTCGTCGCTGAACATGCCGAGAAGGATAAGGACGCCACCCGCCATGTACTCGCCAAAAAAATCGCCTGCCTTGCCGCCGGCGACGAGGACCGGTTTGTTGTCTTCGTATGACTTCATGTGGATACCCACGCGGTATCCCACGTCCTTGCGAATGTGGATACGGCCGCCGCGCATGCCGTAGCCGAGGACATCGCCCGCATGGCCATGCACAATTACTTTGCCGGCATTCATGGTGTTGCCGATGTTATCCTGGGCGTTGTCATTGACTATTATGGCTGCGCCGTTCATGAAAGCGGCAAGGTCGTTGCCGGGAACGCCGTTTATGGTTATGGTCACGGTTTTGTTTATGCCGTCGCCGATGAAATACTGACCATTAACGTTATCGAGGACAATTTCTGTCGCCCCTTCGGCAACTGCCTCGCGGATTTTCTGATTCAGGTCCCGATAGTAAAGACCTTGAGCGTCAATTTTTGTCATATGAACCTCTCTCGAAGAGGCCAGGCGATGGTGAAGGGGGGGTATCCCCGGTTCCCGTTACCTGGTCCCGGATGTCAGATTACTCCCGGCTGCATTTTGGCAATTACCGGCTCTCCGCCGCGGGGCGTCCACACCTTGTCCGGTTTAGGGCAAATTTCACGGATGGCTGCTTCCTCGGAGGCCATGTAGACGAAATCATCCTTTTTGGCGCAAACAAGAGGGCGCAGCTTGACCCGGTCGTTAAGTCCGATAAGCCCTTCGTTGCTGGCAAAGAGGATTGCGAAGGGGCCGTTTAGCAGGGCGCTGCCGTAGCACTGGCGGATTGCGGTGAGAAGCTGGCGCTCGTCCTCGGGGAGGGCGTCGATGATGTCCCAGAAGGGGGAAGCCATGGCAAGGCTCGCCAGTTCCGGCGTGAGGCCGTGCTTTCGGATCAGGAGGTCGAGGGTGTAGGCAACGACCTCGGTGTCGGTAAGCATGGTGCAGAGGTAGCCGTACATTTCCAGGTACCGCTTGTTGATGCCGTAGGACGATATTTCGCCGTTGTGGACAATGGACCAGTCCAGCAGCGTGAATGGGTGGGCGCCGCCCCACCAGCCCGGGGTGTTGGTCGGGAATCGGTTGTGGGCGGTCCAGATATACCCCTTGTATTCTTCAAGCCGGAAAAAATCGGCGATTTCTTCGGGGTAGCCGACCCCCTTGAATGCACCCATGTTTTTGCCGGAAGATACGACAAAGGCGCCTTCTATTTCATTATTGATCAGCATGACGTGGCGGACGATTATATCCTCGTCGGTCATTTTCTCAAATTCGATGGCCTCTTTGTACTCGGCGGTCTGGAGAGGTTTTACGAAGTAACGCTTGAATGCCGGCGGGTTGGCAATGGCCGGGGTGCGCCGCGTCGGGATCTCTTCATAGTGCTCGATGTAGAAGTGCTGCTCCAGGTACTCTTCGGTGAGCTGCTGCGCCATACCGTTTTCGTACATGAGGTGGAAGGCGTAGAAGTCCTTGAACTCCGGATAGATGCCGTAGGCGGCAAAGCCGCCGCCGAGGCCGTTCCCCCGGTCGTGCATGAGGGCGATGGACTTGATGATAACACTTCCCTCGACCAGGTTGCCGGCGGTGGAGATGAAGCCGGTCAAGCCGCAGTTGGAGATGTCCTTCTGGAAATAATGGGATGGTTGCTGTGATCTGGTCATGGTCAAAACCTCTATCTGGTCTTCACAAAGCGGCGTCGGGTCAGTGCCCGGCAGTCATGGCCGGCTCGTCGGCCCCGGTAATTTTGCCGGCGGGGGCGAAGAGGGCGGAGCGGATCTCCCGGGGGAGATTGACGAAGCCGAAGTCGGGGGTGAGGAGCTGGTCCTTGAAGGAGTTCACCCCAATCCGGTCGCGGATGAGACCGGCAAAGATGCCGGCCCGGTCCACGGCCCCCACGAGAACGGCGCCGGCCAGGAGGCCGCCCTTGAGGACAATCTTGCGGTACTGGTAGTTCTCCATGTCCTGATAGGTGAGGATCTCGTACTCCGCGGGTTCCACCGGGTTCGTAATCCCCATGGAAATGGTGGAAACCTTGAAGAGTTCGATGGAGTTCATGGCAATGCCCCCCTCGTACCCTTTCTCGCCTCCAGCCATGGTTACGCCGGCAATGTCGCCCTGGATGTAGGCATCGGGCCAGATGGGCATAGGGTTCTTGACACCGGAGAAGAAGTCCTTCGCTTCGGCCACGTCGCCGGCGGCAAAGACTCCCTTGATGTTTGTCTCCATACGGTCGTCCACCACAATGCCCCGGTTTACCTCCACGCCGCTCCCCTTGAGGAAACCGGCTGCGGGGCGCACCCCAATGGCGACGATGACGGTGTCGCAGGGGATGAAGTCGCCGGATTTCAGAGTGACGCCGGTGATTGCAGCGCCGTCACCCTCGATTTTAACCACCGTATCCTCGGTGATGACGTCGATGCCGTTGGCTTTCATCTTCTTGGCCACCACCCGCCCGGCAGGGCGGTCGAAGGCGGCGGAGAGAATCCGGTCAGCCAGTTCAACAATGGTTATCTTCTTGTTGATGAGGTGAAGTCCTTCGGCGGCCTTGAGGCCGATGAGTCCGCCGCCGATGACCACCACTTTTTCGATATCGTCGGCAATCCCCTTGAGTTTCGCTGCATCGTCCCAGGTGGTGAAGGTGAAGATGCGATCCTTACCGGTCAGTCCCTCGATGGGAGGGACAAAGGGGTCGCCCCCCGTTGCCACCAGAAGCTTGTCATAGGCGATCACATCGCCGCCGGCAATGGTTACTTGGCCGATTGCGGTATCGACTCCGACAACTTCAGCGTTTAGGAGAAGATTTACCCGGTTCTTTTCGTAGAAGTCCTCCGGCAGGTAGGCCATCCGCTTTTCCGTTACGAGTCCCCCCAGGAGGTAGGATATGAGGGGGCGGCCGTAGGCCACGTGGCGCTCCCTGGAGATGACGGTGATGTTCCCCTGCTGGTCTATGCTTCTGATTCCCCGGATGGCACCCACTGCGGCCACCGAGTTTCCGATGATGACGTAGTTCATTTCTGGCTCCCCTCCTTGTAGACGAGCGCCCGGTTGGGGCAGGCATCGACGCAGGCCGGGCTGGTGCGGTCCGGGCAGAGGTCGCACTTGTTGGCCTTCTTCTTCGTGAGGTTGCGCTGCACGGCGCCGTAGGGACAGGCCATGACGCAGGACCAGCAGCCGACGCACTGTTCGGTGTCGATCCGGACCACGCCCTTGTCGTCCTTCTGGATGGCGCCGGAGATGCAGGCCCGCAGGCAGTCCGGTTCGTCGCAGTGGCGGCAGGTGGTGGAGAAGGAGACGACCCCGCCGTCCCACTCCTCAACGGTGCAGCGGGAGATGGGGCGGTTTCCCTCGTGGAGGAAAGCCTTGACCGGGTTCTTGGACTGGGAGTGCTCGGTTATGCAGGCCACCTCGCATAGGTGGCAGCCGATGCATACGTCTTCGATCATGTAGATACGCTTCATACCTTATTCTCCAGCGGGCATTACGCCCAGGATGTTCATGTCTTTTTCGGTGAGTCCCAGGGCCCGGAGCTTATAGCGGTTGCCCCGCAGCGACTCAAGGGCGTTGAGCCCCATGCCGCCGAGGATTTCCTTCATCTCGTGGCCCCAGGCGTGGACCAGGTTCACCAGTCGCTCGGCTCCCAGTTCCGGGTTGAGGCGCTTGGCGAGGTACGGGTTGTTGGTGGTGATCCCCCAGGGGCACTTGCCGGTGTAGCAGCGCTGGCAGAGGGTGCAGCCAAGGGCCAGGAGCGTCGAGGTCCCCATGTTGATGGCGTCGGCACCCAGGGCAATGGCCTTGATGGCGTCTCCAGAGGAGCGGACCCCGCCCCCCACTACGATGGATACCTGGTTTCTGATCCCCTCGTCCCGGAGTCGCGCGTCAACGGCGGCCAGGGCCAGTTCCATGGGGATGCCGACGTTGTCCCGGATTACCTGGGGCGCCGCACCGGTCCCCCCTCTGAAGCCGTCGATGGTGATGATGTCGGCGCCGGCCCGGGCCACGCCCGAGGCGATGGCCGCCACGTGGTGGACCGCCGCTATCTTCACCGACACCGGCTTCGTGTAGTTGGTGGCTTCCTTGAGGGCGAAGATCAGCTGGCGCAGGTCCTCGATGGAGTAAATGTCGTGGTGGGGCGCCGGCGAGATGGCGTCCGCGCCCATGGGGATCATCCGGGTCTCGGAAATCTGGTCGTTGACCTTCTCGCCGGGGAGGTGGCCGCCGATGCCCGGTTTCGCCCCCTGGCCCACCTTGATTTCGATTGCCACGCCGGCATTGAGGTATGCTTCGCTGACGCCGAAGCGGCCCGAGGCCACCTGTACCATGACGTTGCTGCCGTACTGGTAGAGATCCTTGTGGAGCCCCCCTTCGCCGGTGTTGTATAGGGTGCCCAGTTCCTTGGCAGCCATGGCCATGGCCTTATGGGCGTTAAGGTTGAGGGCGCCGTAGCTCATGGCGGAGAAGATGAAGGGATACTCCATCTTGATCTGAGGAGTAAGTTTGGTGGCGAGCTTAGGCTTGCCGGTCTGCTCGTCGCGGACCACTTCTATGGAATGGGGCTTTTTCCCCAGATAGGTCCGAAGTTCCATGGGTTCCCGCAAGGGGTCGATGGAGGGGTTCGTCACCTGGGAGGCGTCCAGCAGCATATGATCCCAGTAAATGGGGTATTTGGCCGGGTTTCCCATGGCCGCCAGGAGAATGCCCCCAGTGTCGGCCTGGGCGTAGAGGTTGCGGATGTGGGCGTTGGACCACGACTCGTTCCGTTTGAACACCTCTTCGTTGCTCCGGATGGTGATGGCGCCGGTGGGGCAGAGGGCCGAACAGCGCCGGCAGCCGATGCAGCGGGTGTTGTCCTCGGTGAGGACGTCTGCCGCAGCCTCGTAGTCGTGGACCTCATAGGCGCACTGGCGGATGCAGACCTTGCAGCGGATGCACTTGTCGTCGCTGCGGTCGATGATGAATTCGTTAAATGATTCCGTTACGGATTTGTAGAGCACCTTGGAACCTCCTGAAAGCGGGTGCGCGAGTGTGTGGGTACTCTCGTGCTTCAATGTTCCAGTTGGTACAAAAGGGGTGCCAATTTTTAATTAATTTGTGAGCAAAGCGGTAAGTGTATGGAAGTACGGTGAAAAATGTTTACTATTTTTGCCCAGTAAGTTGTTTTTCGTGTATACGCGAGGGGTTGAAGGCGGGTCTGATAAACTAGAGAGTTAAAACTGTGGAAAAATAGACTACATACTTTACTCAGTCTGAAACGTGGGGTCAGCGCCAAGGGACAAGTTTGCGGTATTTACGGATTTCATCTTCGAATGTTTGCTCGATTTCACCCTTGGGATTGTTGCGCCTGGAGAGAATAAGCAGTGCCGCTATGGCTGTGATAACAAGGATAATTGTTATCGTAACGGCAATTCGCCGGATCTCCCTGCTTTTAGAGTAAGCTGCATATTCGCCGAGGTTTGAGATGCTGACGGCGCTGCCCTGGGTGGCACGAAGCCTCTCAATCTGCTCAATGGATATGAACTTGATTACGGAATCACGGTCCCGTTCATCAATACAAAGAAAATGGAGCGCCGTGTTGAATAATTGTGGCGCGTTCTGGTTGACGTGAATGGGGGACACATGGACAACTTCGGCAATTATCTGCACAATCTCCGGGGTGTCCAGAGCGAGATAGAGCTCCATGGGGAGGAGGGTGCCGATGGGGAGTTCTTCGGGGATTTTAAGCCTGATCCCCGATCCGCTCAGGTTTGCCGCCAGGGGAGTTGTGCTTGAGTGGTGAGGCCCTGCTGCTGGGGGGATGCCGGAAAGAGTTTCGTCGGTCTTGTCTAATGCCGGGTACCGTTTCGCATGCCACTTCTTCCTGAGTTGTTCGGGAGGTGTGTCAGGCTCTATTCTGTATCGGACCGGAATGTAGGTGTCGATCCGGTAATATTCCCTCATTTCTTCAGGTATTACCTTGCCGATGAAGCGGGCGGTTACGTTGGCTCCTTCACGTTGCGTAACTATAATGGCGCGACAGCAGTAAGCAGTTCCGTTCTTTCCGATTCTGACGTCGACAATGGTACCGGCTTCAGCTTTGATGCCGGCTGGCAAAACATCACGGGAAAGCTGGAACTGAACAAGGTCATCTTCCAGCCGTGCGATGGTTGCACCGTCGCGGAACGGATCTCCTGTCGCCCGGGGTATGCGGACTTCTATCCGGTGGCCGGGGCCGAAGTATTTCCGGTAATCGGTGAATTCTTCTTTCATGTCGCCTTCGCGATTTCAGGAAACAATGATTTCATTAAGCTCCTTCAGCAGTTTCTCCAGATCGGTTTTATGCACGCCGGCGCCGTGCTCAAGCTCTTCATAATCGGCAACCTGGCATTCATGGCAGTCGAGGCCGTATTTCTCAAAAACTTTCAAGGTCTGGGGATAGGTGCGGATGATGTCGCCGATGGTCATGGTTTTGGAGATCATCGCCTTCTCCTTTGCGTGCCTGTGTGGGCTCCGCCTTGGTTCCGCCATGCTGCCGTTACATATATGTTATCGGCAGATACGGCGGATGCTTTAGGTCAGTGTATCGTCGAGGCTCGTCCGCTCTGCACTTAGTCTGTGGTTTTGGAGAATTTTTCCCTGAGTGCTGCCCGCACGAGTGGGGGAACCAGGTCTTCGATGGGGCCGTTCAGGGAACTTACTTCCTTGACAATGGACGATGACAGGTAACCGTAGGGGACCGATGTCATCATGAAGAGCGTTTCAACGTCCTGGGAGATGCTGCGGTTCATCTGGGCGATCTGGAATTCGTACTCGAAATCGGAAATCGCCCGCAGCCCCCGGATGATGACCGTGGCGTTCTGGGAACGAACGTAATCCACCAGAAGACCGTCGAAAGTGTCGACTCTCGCCCTGACATTGTCCGCCAGTACCCGCTGGATCAGGTCTACCCGTTCATCGATGGTGAATAGTGAGTTTTTGGCCGAATTCTTGGCCACCGCAACAATAATTTCGTCGAAGATTCTCAGCCCCCGATCGATGATGTCCAGGTGCCCGTAGGTGATGGGGTCGAATGAACCAGGGTAGACGGCGACTTTTCTAGGCATGGTCGGCAGGTATCCCTTTCTTGAAGAAGGTAAGAGCAGTGTCGCCGTATATCCTCCGGTCGAACTGCCTCAAGGGGCCAAATTCTTCAGCGAGTACTTCACTGGAATCCGATTCCGCTATGATAATCGTTTCTGCTGCGACGAATGGTGCTGATGCCAGATTATTCAGTACCTTTTCCGCCAGGCCCTGGCGATAGGGTGGGTCGAGGACGATTATCCGGAATGGACTTTCGCCGGCAAGCGTCTGGATGGCCGCGGTTGCTTCCCTTGTTATCACGCGGCTCCGATCTTCGAGGTTCAATTGCTTGAGGTTCTGGCGAATGACAGCAACAGATTCGCGATGATTGTCGACGAAGACCGCTTCACGGCAGCCCCGACTCAGGGCTTCAATGCCCAGGCTGCCGGTGCCGGCAAAAATGTCGAGGACCCTTAATCCTTCAAGATTTCCCAGAAGCGAAGTCAGGATGTTGAAAAGGGCTTCCTTGACCTTGTCGGACGTGGGACGCACCCGCTCCCCCCGTGGGGCGGCAAGGCGGCGGCCTCGGGCGGTTCCTCCTGTGACTCTCATCGGGCCTCAAGCAGGGACGCCGTGAGCCGCGAGGCGCTCCCCTTCGCATGGAATGCCTGGAGAAATTCCTTTGCTTCCCGATAGGCCATGTCGAGAATCTGCTTTGCGTTTTCTTCAGGGATGTTGTCGATGTCGGTCTTGAATACGTTCGTGGCGAACTTGATGTCCTTACCGTTCTCTTTTGCCCAGTGGCGCATGGCATCCATGAGGTCCAGGGGGAGTCCGGCGTGGGCAACGTTCTGCCAGAGCGTGCCGATGTTTCCCTTGCGGATCCCGTAGCCGGCAAGCTTGCCCACAAGTCGTAGCGGTGTCCCGGTAATGCCGTGCTGGACAAGGCCCGCAAGGCCATGGCGAATGACGGTTTCGTAGATTGCCTTGGTCTGCTCGAGATCAATTTTGACCATCTCGCCATCCAGGTAGTTGCCGCGTTTGGAGCCGTTGTCGATGGCAAGGAGCTGCGGATGGATTCCCCGTGCCGCGAGGCCCGAGAGAAACGCCTCCGTTTCTTCGACCGTGGTCAGGTTTGATGTCAATCCGGCTTGCCGCACTTCGCCCAGTTCGACTTCAAGCCCGTACCCCTCATTTTCCACTTGGGAGGCCAGGTCGGCGGTGATCCTTATGTTGTCGTGCAAGGGGTTGAAGGAGGCATCAATGGCAAAGGAGGTATAGCCGGCCTCGATCTGTGCCTCGATGAGGCGCCGGGCGGATTCCTGTTCTTCGCGGGAGGTGTTCTGGACAGTGGTGTGATCGCCGTGGATGATGAACGGCTTTGTGAAATTGAACCGTTCGGCGTACTCGATTACCGTGTCGAAGAACAACTGCGGCGTCTGGCCGGTATAGCCTCCGTCGATTCCCCCTTCGGTGCGGGTGAGCTCGAAGGCAACTATGGCGTCAAGCTCTTCGGCAGCTTTCATGATTCCGGGAATCACATGTTTGATTCGCGGGTTGCACGCCATGAGGATCAATTTTTCATTCTTAAGGATATTGAAAAGATCACGGCCATTGAGCAGACCGATACGGGTTTGTGATCCGATTTTATCGCGGATCCTTTTGGGAACCCGTCCCTGGAGGTCAGTTGTCATAATGAGTGCACACAGTCCTTGGCGCGGAGTGGGAAAATCTTAAAAAAGCCTTAAAAAACTAGCATGATAGGCCTGTTGTAGTCAAGGATATCTTTTCGCGGTTGACACCCCTGGGAGGCAGCATTAGAGTGGTGACGGAACGGCAGGGGGAGGGATTATGGAAGATGATTATTGCGGCCGGTCGCAGGAACGGCCGGATCTGGCCGGATACGCGGCACGTAGCGCCGAATCCAGGGGCAGGAAGCATGCAGAGGCGTTCCGCGATACGCGGCCTGCTTTCGAGCGGGACCGGGACCGGATTATCCACTGTGCGGCATTCCGCAGGCTGGAGTACAAGACCCAGGTATTCGTGAACCATGAGGGGGACTACTATCGGACCCGGCTCACCCATTCTCTTGAGGTGGCCCAGATCGGCAAAGCAATCGCACGGCGTCTCGGGCTCAACGAAGAGTTGACCGAAGCCTTGGCCCTTTCCCACGACCTGGGGCACACCCCGTTCGGTCATACCGGGGAAGAGATCCTGAACCGCCTTATGGAAGGGGCCGGAGGTTTTGAGCACAACCTCCAGTCGTTTCGCGTTGTGGACCAACTGGAGGAACGCTACCCCGGTTTCAACGGGTTGAACCTCTCCTGGGAAGTACTGGAGGGGATTATTAAGCATTCATCTCCCTATGATCGGCCGATTGGGGTGATCGACGGCTTTCTCCCCGGTGTCGTGCCGACGATTGAAGCCCAGATTATCAACTACGCCGACGAGATCGCCTACAATAACCATGATATCGATGATGGCCTGAAATCGGGCCTGATTACTCTGGACCAGCTCAATGAAGTGGAACTCTGGCGCGAGGTATACGAAGGAATCGGCAGAACTCACCCTGACATCTCGCCCGGACGCCGGAAGTTTCAGACAATCAGCGCCCTGATCGGACTTTTCATTAAAGACCTGACTGCTACTACACTGGAGAACATTCGCCGGCTGAATATCTCCTCTTTGGATGACATGCGCCGGATTAACCGTCCGGTGGTAGCTTTCAGCCCAGACGTTGCCGGCAAGAACCGTAATCTTAAACGTTTTCTTTTCGATAACCTCTATCGCCACCATAAAGTGGAGCGGATGCGGGTGAAGGCGGAGCGTTATCTTACCCAGCTATTCGAATCCTATGTGAAGCACCCCACGCTCCTGCCACGCAAGTACCAGATGAAAATGGAGTCCCTGGGGCGCGAAAGGGTTGTGTGCGATTATATTGCCGGAATGACGGACCGTTTTGCTTTAGATGAATTCAAGCGCCTCTTTGAACCCTATGAAAGAGTGTGACCGGAAAAGCTTGGATGACGCGCTGGTATGGCTAATGTCTTGACGTGGCGCGGGCATTGCGCTATATCCCTCTGAAAAGCGGGTTGATATACGATAATACTCAACCATCCGCGAGGATGGGGCGGAAAGCCTACAGGGTCTCACGCAGACAGCCGGGTTGCCGAAATATCATTTTAAGAATGGTGCGGCCCCGGCTTTTTTGCATCTGAACCCTTGCAGGCCGAAAGCCTCAGGGAAATCTTGTCGAGAGAGGAGATCTTATGAAGAATTTCCTTGCAGTTGTTCCCTTGATTTTGACGGCAGTGTCTCCGGTGCTCGCTGATTCCAATGTCGGTTTCGACGTTAATATCAGCGTTGGAAACCGCCCAGGAGTTGTTGTCCCGGCGCCGCCGGCAGTGGTTGTTCCGGCCGGACCGCGTATTATTATCGATGAGCCGCCGGTCTTTATCACTCCGCCGCGCCTCGGTTTCTACGTCGGGGTCGATATTCCCTATGACATGTTCTACATCAGTGGCCGCTATTACCTCTGGCAGGACAATCACTGGTATCGTGCCCCCCACTACAGCGGCCCATGGGGAGTGGTAAAGTACAAGAATCTTCCGCCGGGACTGCGCAAGCATAAACTTGAGCGGATTCGTTATTACCGAGATGACGAGTATCGCTCCTATCACAGAGACCGCGGCCATTACCGCGGCAAGCATTTCAAGCCGGGAAAAGAGTACAAGAAGCACTACAAGCAGGAGCGTAAGCATGATAAGAGCGAATACAAGCAGCACGGCAAAGGTAAAGGTCACGGTCATGGCGATTAATCGCTGAGACTGTCGTTAAACCATGGATTAAATGAAAAAGCCCGGAGAAATCCGGGCTTTTTTTTGGAGAGGACCAACGGTGCTGCGTTTACTTCGGAAGCTCAAGCTTGGGTTCAGTGGCTGTCCGGTAAAGTAGAAACGTACGACCAAGCACTTGAGCGACTTCGGCACCGCAGGCTTTTGCCAGTTCACCGGCCACTTCGTGGCGGTCCATTATGCAGCTTTCGAGAATTTTTACCTTGATGAGTTCGTGGTGCTCAAGGGCTTCGACGGTTTCGTGAATAAGAGACTCCGAGATTTCCCCCTTGCCCACGGTGATTACGGGGTTGAGGCTGTGTCCCAGTCCTCGGAGAAAGCGTTTTTGTTTTCCGGTCAGCATGTAATTTCCTTTGCATTTATGGTCAGTGTGCCGGACGTATATCATGAATCATGCGGGAAGGCAACGCGAACACGTGTTGACTTCGATTAATCGAGGGGTGACGCCTACCGGCGTGTTGCAGGGGCTACCGGAGAATCTCCTTTACAATATACGGTTTTTTCGGATACCATTTATTGCTTACGCTCAGTAAACTACAAGGTGTCTATGAAGATAGAAAACATTCGCAATTTCTCCATTATTGCTCACATTGACCATGGAAAGTCGACGCTTGCCGACCGCCTGCTGGAATACACCGGTGCTCTGTCGGAGCGTGAAAAGCAGGATCAATTTCTCGACAAGATGGATCTGGAACGGGAGCGCGGCATTACCATCAAGGCGCAGACCGTGCGCCTCAACTATCGTGCCGCCGATGGCAAGGACTATGTGCTGAACCTGATAGATACCCCGGGGCACGTGGACTTCACCTACGAGGTTTCACGCTCCTTAGCCGCCTGCGAAGGGGGGCTGCTGGTCGTTGATGCCTCCCAGGGGGTTGAGGCGCAGACCCTGGCCAATGTCTATCTTGCCATCGATATCAACCTTGAGGTTTTTCCCGTCCTGAATAAAATCGATCTGCCGGCGGCGGAACCTGAGCGGGTAAAGCATGAGATCGAGGAGATAATAGGTCTGGATGCCCATGATGCGGTGCTTGCCAGCGCCAAGGAGGGGATTGGGACCCGGGAGATTCTTGAGGAGATAGTCAAAAAAATTCCGCCGCCAGAGGGCGACCCAGCGGCGCCGCTTAAAGCACTGCTCTTCGACTCCTGGTATGACCAGTATCAGGGGGTCATAATCCTGGTCCGGCTCATCGACGGCACCCTGAAAAAGGGAGAGAAGGTTCAGCTCGTCTCCACCGGCCGCAGTTACGAGGCCCTGAAGGTCGGGGTTTTTGCCCCGGTCATGCGCGAAGTGCCCCAGTTGTCGGCCGGCGAGGTCGGGTTTATCATTGCCGGTATTAAAGACGTTGCCGACGCCAAGATCGGCGATACCGTCACCCATACCCTACACCCCTGCATCACCCCCCTCGGCGGTTTCAAAGAAGTGAAGCCGATGGTCTTTTCAGGGCTGTATCCCATTGATACCGCCCAGTACGAGCAGTTGCGCGATGCTCTGGCCAAGCTGAAACTCAACGACTCTTCTTTTTCTTATGAGCCCGAGACGTCGCTGGCGCTCGGCTTCGGCTTCCGGTGCGGCTTCCTGGGACTCCTTCACATGGAGATCATCCAGGAACGTCTGGAGCGGGAGTTCAATCTCGATCTCATCACCACTGCGCCGACGGTTGTCTATAAGGTCCACCGGCTCAAGGGGGATGTGATTTCCATTGAGAGCGCCAACCAGCTACCCCCGACCCAGGAGATCGATTACGTCGAGGAGCCGTTCATACTTGCCTCGATTCACACCCCCAACGAGTTTGTCGGCGGCATTCTGGCGCTGTGCGAGGAGAAGCGGGGGGTACAGCGGGAAATTAAATACTTGACCCCGACACGGGTCATGATTATTTATGAACTGCCCCTGAACGAGGTGGTTCTGGACTTTTACGACCGTCTCAAGTCCATTACCAAGGGGTATGCCTCCCTTGATTACGAGCACCTTGACTACCGGCGCAGCGAGCTTGTCCGGATGAACATTATGATCAACGGAGAAGTGGTTGATGCGCTTTCCCTGATTATTCACCGGGACAAGGCTTACTATCGCGGCCGGGATCTTGTTTCCAAAATGAAGGAACTTATTCCCCGCCAGATGTTCGAGGTTGCAATCCAGGCGGCCATCGGCACGAAGATCATTGCCCGCGAAACCGTCAAGGCCCTGCGTAAGGATGTTCTCGCCAAGTGCTACGGCGGCGACATCACCCGTAAGCGCAAGCTTTTAGAGAAGCAGAAGGAAGGGAAAAAGCGGATGAAGAACGTGGGGAACGTGGAATTGCCCCAAGAGGCTTTCCTCGCCATTCTCAAGGTTGAAGAGTAGGTAGGGACATTCACCGAAAAGGAACCGCAATGGACTACAAGAACACGCAGTACGGCACGAACGGCAGCATGGGCGGGAGCTCGGCAGCAGAGGATAAACAGGTAAAAAAGAAGCACATTGTCAGGGAGTATGCCGAGTCGATTATCATCGCCGTCATCCTTGCTCTCATAATCCGGACATTTGTGGTGCAGGCATTCAAAATTCCCTCCGGTTCCATGGAGGATACCCTTGCCATCGGCGACCATATCCTTGTCAGCAAATTTATCTACGGCACCAAGATTCCCTTTACCGATACCAAAATTGCTCCCATTCGCCAGCCGCAGCGGGGCGACGTCATCGTTTTCGAATATCCGGAAGATCCCAGCAAGGACTTTATCAAGCGGGTCATCGGTGTCCCCGGCGACGTAATCCAGGAAGTGAATAAAAATATTTACGTGAATGGCAAGCTCTTCAAGATCCCTCAGGAGGTCCACAAAGAGCCGGATATGATTCCGATTGCCATGAATCCCCGCGACAATTTCGCTCCACGGACGGTGCCGGCCGGCTGCTATTTCGTCATGGGTGACAACCGCGACCGCTCTTACGATAGCCGTTTCTGGGGATTTGTCAAAAGCGAGCAAATCAAGGGACTTGCCTTTATCAAGTACTGGTCCTGGGACCATGATGCAATGCGTGTCCGTTGGAAAAGCATTGGGGATATCATTCACTGAAATTGGTCTTGACACCTTTGTCGGCCGGGTGATACCCTGCTGAAAAATTTAGCCTCATCTACACTGAGCCTTTTAAATTAACCCCGTGAGGTTAGAAAAGGTGCCGACTACAGACTAACACCATAGTCTTATTGAGCCTTTTCGCGTTCTGCGGAAGGGCTCTTTTCGTGCCTGCCGATGAAGTTAGCCCAACGAGCGCAAAGGAGGGACAGGATGGCTGAAGAGAAGACGACCATACTGGATGGGGTTGGCGTGAAGCGTGCGCTTACCAGGATTGCTCATGAAATCCTCGAGCGGAACAAGGGGGTTGCCGATCTGGTTCTTGTGGGCATCAGGACCGGCGGCGTCCATCTCGCCAAGGAGCTGTCATCCCGGCTGGAGGAGATCGAAGGAGCGCCGGTACCGATGGGTGAGGTGGACATTACCCTCTATCGGGATGACTTCAAGGGGCACTCCAAGCATCTGCCGGTGGGAAAAACCGACATTCCGTTCACGGTGGAGAACAAAAAGGTCATCCTCGTAGATGATGTGCTTTTTACCGGCCGGACGATCCGTGCCGCCATGGATGCCCTCATGGACCATGGCAGGCCGGCATCTATCCAACTGGCGGTTCTCATCGACCGGGGACACCGCGAGCTTCCCATAAGGGCGGATTTTGTGGGTCGCAACGTCCCCACAAGCAGCCGCGAGAAGATTACCGTTCTGTTTGATGCTGATAATAAACCGATTGAAGTGGTTCTGGAAAAATGAATTGCCGGGGCAGGCATGGGGCCTGACCCTACACTACCAGGGGGAGAGCGATGGGATTCGAGCATAAGGACATCATAGCGCTAAAGGACCTCAACAAGGATGAGATCGAACTCCTGATCTCAACCGCCGAAAACATGCGGGAGATTAACAGCCGCGATATCAAAAAGGTGCCGACCCTGCGCGGCAAGACCATCATCAATCTTTTCTACGAAGCATCGACCCGTACCCGCACTTCTTTCGAAATTGCGGGCAAACGCCTTTCGGCGGACACGGTGAATATAACGGCTTCCACAAGTTCGGCCACCAAGGGGGAGACGCTCCTCGATACCGCCCGGAACCTGGAGGCGATGAAGCCTGATATCGTTGTCATGCGCCACGCCGTATCCGGTGCCCACTATTTCCTGTCCAAGCGGCTTTCCTGCTCCATCATCAACGCCGGTGACGGCGCCCACGAGCATCCGTCCCAGGGAATTCTCGACATGCTGACCATCAAGGACCGCTACGGCCGCCTCGATGGCCTCAAAGTGGCGATTGTCGGCGACATCACCCACAGCCGGGTTGCCCGCTCTGATATCGCTGGGCTCACCAAAATGGGGTCCCATCTGTATCTGGCCGGCCCTCCCACCATGCTCCCCCCCGGCGTGGAGCGGCTCGGCAACGTAACGGTCTGTACCACAATGAAGGAAGCCATCCAGGATGCCGACGTGGTCATCATGCTCCGCATTCAGCAGGAGCGCCAGGGTAAGACCCTTATACCCAATACCCGCGAGTATTCACGCTATTTCGGCCTCAATCCCGAGAATCTCAAGTGGGCAAAGCCTGACGCAATCGTCATGCATCCCGGACCGATAAATCGTGGTGTCGAGCTTTCCTCCTACGTTGCCGATTGCGCCAAATCCCACGTTCTCAAGCAGGTCGAGAATGGTGTGGCGGTGCGCATGGCGATGCTCTACCACGTTAGCGGCGGTGCCGTCGTAACGGAATAAACCCATTTATTGCGGGGGATATTTCCCCTGCGTCAGAATACGAGGTGACCCATGAATTTGTTGGTACAGGGAGGGCGGGTAATCGACCCGTCACAGGGAATTGATGAAGTTCTCGACATTCTTGTGGAGAACGGAGCCGTAAAGGAAGTCGGCAAGGGGCTGAAGGCTCCGGCCGGGGTGGAGACGATTGACGCTTCAGGTAAAATCGTGACCCCTGGCCTGATCGACATGCATGTCCATCTGCGGGATCCCGGTCTCGAGTATAAGGAAGACATTGTTTCCGGTTCGAAGGCGGCTGCCGCGGGTGGCTTCACATCGGTAGCCTGCATGCCGAACACCAAGCCGGTAAACGACAACAAGGCGGTGTCGACCTATATTATCGCAAAGGCGAAGGCAGAGGGGCTGGTCAACGTATTCCCCATTGGCTCCATCACCCAGGGATCCCACGGTGAGCGCCTCTCCGAGATGGGGGAGCTGAAAGAATCCGGATGCGTGGCCGTTTCCGATGACGGCAGGCCGGTAATCAACTCGGAGCTCATGCGCCGCGCCCTCGAGTACGCCAAGGGTATGGGAATCATGGTTATCTCCCATGCGGAGGACCTGACGCTGGTGGGAGAAGGGGTCATGAACGAGGGGTTCGTCTCCACCGAGCTTGGCCTGAAGGGGATTCCGTGGGCCGCTGAAGATGCCGCAACCTCACGCGACGTCTATCTGGCTGAGTTCACCGGTTCGCCGCTGCACATCGCCCATGTTTCCACAAAGGGTTCGCTCCGCATCATCCGCAACGCCAAGGCCCGCGGTGTTCAGGTTACCTGCGAAACGGCGCCACATTATTTCAGCCTTACCGACGATGCGGTGCGGGGCTACGACACCAATGCCAAGATGAATCCGCCGCTGCGTACGGCTGATGATGTTGCCGCCGTCAAGGAGGCCCTGAAGGACGGCACCATCGACGCCATTGCCACTGACCATGCTCCCCATCACCTGGATGAGAAGGACGTGGAGTTCAATGAGGCGCTGAACGGCATCATCGGCCTGGAGACTTCGCTGCCGCTGTCGCTCAGGCTGGTAGAGGAAGGGGTTTTGACCCTTCCGGCGCTGGTGGAGAAAATGGCATGCAACCCGGCAAAAATTCTGGGGATTAATCGCGGGACTCTGAAGGCGGGAGCCGTTGCCGATATAACTGTCATCGATCCCTCAGCCGAGTGGACGGTGGAGGCGGACAAGCTTGCCAGCAAGTCCAAGAATTCGCCGTTCCTGGGGTGGAGCGTGAAGGGAGCTGCGGCTTACACAATTGTTGGTGGCAGAGTGGTTTACAAGCGTTAAATATATAAATAATCCGCCACGGAGACACAGAGCCACAGAGAACGGTAAAATTGTCATAAACAACATGAATCAGGGTGTGAACATCGAGGTTCACCTGTCCGGCCCGTATCCCTGAATCATTTTTTGGGTTTTTACTCTGGGCCTCTGTGACTCCATGGCGGGTTGATATTGGAAAAGGGAGTTGTCATGAAAGCAGTTCTAGCGCTCGCCGACGGGCGCGTCTTTGAAGGGAAATCGTTCGGTGCCGGCGGTGAAGCCACCGGTGAGGTGGTTTTCAACACCGCCATGACCGGCTACCAGGAGGTCCTGACCGACCCTTCCTACAAGGGGCAGATGGTCACCATGACCTACACCCAGATGGGGAATACCGGCATCAACCCGGAGGATATCGAAAGCAAGCAGCTCTACCTCTCGGGCTTTATCGTCAAGGAGTACCATGACTGCTACTCCAACTGGCGGGCCACCATGAGCCTCGACGCCTATCTGAAAGAAAACGGCGTGGTTGGTATCCAGGGGCTTGACACCCGGGCGCTCACTCGGCATCTCAGGGATAAGGGTGCTCAGAACGGAATCATCTCCACTGTCGATTTCGATCATGCGAGCCTCGTGAAGAAGGCCCGCGCCATCCCGAGCATGGCCGGGCTCGACCTTGCCTCCGGCGTCACCTGCGACAAACCTTATCACTGGACCGAGAAACTCTGGGACCTGGAGGAAGGGTACACTGCTGCAATCACGGGAGAACTGAAGCATAAGGTGGTGGCCTACGATTTCGGCATCAAGTACAACATCCTCCGCTGCCTGGTTTCGGCTGGCTGCGACGTGACCGTTGTCCCTGCCACCTTCCCGGCGGAGGAGGCCCTGGCCATGAACCCGGACGGCATCTTCCTCAGCAACGGCCCCGGCGACCCGGAGCCAATGACCGCCGTCATTGAGAATATCCGGAAGTTCGTGGGCAAGAAGCCCATCTTCGGCATCTGTCTCGGCCACCAGCTCCTGGGGCTTGCCTTGGGTGGCAAGACCATGAAGCTCAAGTTCGGCAACCACGGTTCCAACCTGCCGGTCATGGATCAGGATACCCGGAAGGTGGAAATAACCGCCCAGAACCACGGCTTTTCGGTGGACATCGAGTCCCTGGGCCACGTCTGCGAACTGGCCCATGAGAACCTGAACGATCAGACCGTGGAGGGGATGAAGCACAAGGAGCTCCCCATTTTCTCGGTACAGCACCACCCCGAGGCTTCGCCGGGTCCCCACGACTCCCACTACCTGTTCGGGCGGTTCGTGGAACTGATGGAGAAGGAAAAGGCGTAGGGGCGAATCTTGTATTCACCCATGAACGAGGGCGATCACAAGGATCGCCCCTACGAAACCATGCGGTACATCGATCTTTACCAATCAGGCGAGTTATTGCAGCGGGTCAAGGCGGCCTACGCACGGCTTCGCTCGTGCGACCTCTGTTCCCACGACTGCCGGGTGAACCGGCTGGCCGGCGAGACCGGCTTGTGCCGGGCAGGGTGGCAGCCGCGGATCGCCTCGGCCAATGCCCACCATGGCGAAGAACCGCCCATCTCCGGGGCAAAGGGATCGGGGACGATATTTCTCTCCTGGTGCAGCCTCCACTGCCGGTTCTGCCAGAACTTCCCCATCAGCCAGCAGGGGAACGGGACCGACCTGACCACACTGGAACTGGCGGAGCGGATGCTCGGGCTTCAGCGGCGCGGGGTGCACAACATCAACTTCGTCACCCCGACCCACTTTCTGCCGCAGATACTGGCGGCGCTCTGGCTGGCAATTCCCCGCGGGTTCCGGCTTCCCATCGTCTGGAATTCCAGCGGCTACGAAAAGGTGGACGCCCTTCGGCTTCTGGACGGTGTAGTGGACATCTACCTGCCGGACATGAAATACGCGGCGGAAGAACCGGCGGTCCGGTTCTCGTCGGCACCCGGCTACCGGGAAGTTAATCGATTGGCGGTTGCCGAAATGTTCCGCCAGGTGGGGCACCTGGAGCTTGATAATGAGGGGATCGCGGTGCGGGGACTCATCATCCGGCATCTGGTACTGCCGGAAGGTGGTGCGGGAAGCCGCGAAACGCTCGCCTGGATCGCCGAGAATTTGGGCGCAGAGACCCACATCGCCCTGATGAACCAGTTCTTCCCGGCCCACCGGGCCTCCGAAATGCCGGGAATCCACCGCAAGATCACCGAAGAGGAGTACGGCGAAGCGGTGGAAGCGTTGGAGGAGGCTGGCCTGGAGAACGGCTGGGTGCAGGATTAGTATGAGAACGATCGTGTTGCTGGCGCTGTCCAATGTGTTCATGACCTTTGCCTGGTATGCGCACCTGAAGAACCTGAAGGCATCTCCCTGGTACATTGCCGTTGCGGTAAGCTGGGGAATCGCTTTCTTCGAGTACCTGATCCAGGTGCCGGCCAACCGGATGGGATACGGCACCTTCAGCCTGGGGCAGCTCAAGATCATGCAGGAGGTCATAACCCTGGCGGTTTTTGTCCCATTTGCGGTCTACTACATGGGGCAGCCCCTTAAACTGGATTATCTCTGGGCGGGTTGTTGCCTGGCCGGAGCGGTTTTCTTCATATTTCGCGGATAAATTATTTCGTTAACGACGATACAATCAGCAAGGAGTTGCAATGCCTAAAAGAACAGACATCAAAAAGGTCCTCATTATCGGCGCCGGCCCCATCGTAATCGGCCAGGCGTGCGAGTTCGACTATTCCGGCACCCAGGCGTGCAAGGCCTTGAAAGAGGAGGGGTTCGAGGTGGTGCTGCTGAACAGCAACCCGGCCACCATCATGACCGATCCCGACTTTGCCGACCGGACCTATGTGGAGCCGGTAACCCCCGAGGTGCTTGCCAAAATCATCGAGAAGGAGCGTCCCGACGCGGTGCTCCCCACACTCGGCGGCCAGACGGCTCTCAACACCGCCGTGGCGGTGGCCGAGAACGGGACTCTGGAGAAGTTCGGGGTGGAGCTCATCGGCGCCAAGCTTCCGGCCATCAAGAAGGCCGAGGACCGCACCCTCTTCAAGGAGGCAATGGAAAAGATCGGCCTGTCGGTCCCCCGCTCGGGCCTGGCCCACAACTACGCCGAGGCCATGGAAGTGGTCAAGACGGTGGGTTTCCCGGCCATCATCCGCCCCTCCTTCACCCTGGGGGGCACCGGCGGCGGCATCGCTTACAACATGGAAGAGTATGAGAAGATGGCCATGGGGGGGATCGACGCCTCTCCCACGGACGAGATTCTGGTGGAGGAGTCGGTTATCGGTTGGAAGGAGTACGAGCTGGAGGTGATGCGTGACACCGCCGACAACGTGGTGATCATCTGCTCCATCGAGAACTTCGACCCCATGGGGGTCCACACCGGCGACTCCATCACCGTGGCCCCGGCCCAGACCCTCACCG